>Ga0123341_1001434_pt1 | contig 17874 bp, 13 predicted proteins | sample Turbeapinknodule_FD_89959 | JGI IMG/M metagenome (GOLD analysis project Ga0123341, IMG submission 89959) | Root nodule microbial communities of legume samples collected from Mexico - Turtle bean Mexico pink nodule | ecosystem: Host-associated > Plants > Roots > Nodule | place: Mexico: Nepantla...
CATTATTTTATATATTATATAATTCTTATAATAATTTCATTAATAATAAACATTTATCTTGAGTGACTAGATGAAATGTCTGGTATCTGCAACTAAGTATTAACATAAAGTCTTTTACGCCTAAAACATCTTTAACATATAACATTTTTTTTTAAAGGTACATTAATATATAAAAAAAAGTTACCATGTACAAAATACTTCTTATAATTTTGTTATTTATTAACTTGCAAACAAATTTTGAGAAATTGCATGTCAATGAATAGAAAAGAAAGATCTAATCTTAAAACCCTAAAAATGAAACTTTAACTATAACTAAGTAGTAAGAGAAGATTTCCACCTACTTATTATAAGTTATCTTATTTTAAAATCAAATTTAAATCAAAGTCCTTGCCTCTTTTGAAACCAATAATAGAGGCAACAGGGGAAAAAAAACTTATACTAATGGTGGTCAAATATCTGGCTTCCTAATTTGGATATTAAATATAAGAAATACAATAAACAATTAAGGCAGAGACTTATCATTCCAATTTCTTATCAAATTTCCAATGACAATGATTACTACTACGATACGTCTAGTCAATAAATAATATGGAACAATCACTAAAAAAAAGATGACAATAAGGCATAAATGGGGAAAAAAATGAAAAGCCTAGACAAACAACCTAACAAAAGCAATTTGCATGAAGCCGTGTCATTATTCTGTTTACACTGTTCGGACCTGGATATTGTGAGTGGATTGGGACCTCCATATGGGTTGCTTGCCACTTTGTACTAGTGCCACTTCTTCTCCTGCTTTCACCATTCCTAGCTTCTGCATATGGACACAACAACAATGATCATCACAAAACTAAACCTGTGAAATTGTACTCAAATTCCTTACATAACACTTAGGATTTGTCTTGTGAATAGAAAAAGTGAGCAATAGAAAAAAAAATCCCACTGAACAAGTAGTTAAGTACTCTGAGCCTGTTTATATGCTTCTTATATACTATTTCAATCACTGAAGATATCCTCCGAATATTACCTGCAGCAGATCCAGGGCTCTTCTGAAAGTCTCTTCGGCATCTTTTGAGAATTCCATGTAAATTGGACAGACTCCTTGATACAAAGCCAACCTCTGCTGTGTCCTCTTTCTGCATGGCCAGCAAAATTAGGCCATGGTTTTCAATTGAATCATATACTTCAATTTAAGAAATCAGACTCACAGAAAATGAGAAAACTAATTATGAAGGAAATATAATAGAACAAAATACCACAGATGCAAGTGGCTACTTCTGTTAGTAAGTTTTGAAACAAAAGTTCTTTCAGAGGCAGACAAAACAGATTTCCAAACAGGCTATAAATTAGTTTACTAACTACCTAGTAGTACATTCTGTTTTCGTCTGGTCTCAAGAGAGAGAGCGAAAAAGGAACTTACTGATCTGTAAAAGCAAATATGGTGCCTGAAGGTCGATAGTGGCTCAAAAGGATAGCCATGGAGCCTGATCTAGTGAAGACAACAGTTGAGGTTCCAAGGGTATTAGACATCATGGTTGCATGGTAAGCAAACATCTCACTCATGTGGTTCTACTCAGCACAAAAAATATCACATTTCAGTACCAACAGTAAAATTAGAACACAGTGATTAAAAATAAGTCAAGTCATTGAGTTTAAAATTCAAACCTTGAATACATTCCCAATATTAGGTGGCAACCGACCATCAGTTATAGTGGCTTCTGTCCGTAATGCTACAGTGTGCATTACTTTCACAGCTTTTAGTGGGAACCTGCATTATAGTGAATGTAATTATTATAGTCACATTGCATGAATGCCTTCCCTTTATATTACTCTTCCAAGTCACTAAGTAGACTGCTACAAATGAAACCAGATATTGATATTCTAGCATGTAAAATCACAATATCTACTTTCAACTACACACACCATTAAAACCTAATTTTTCAAGGTAAAACCAATTTCATTGTGATAATTTATTTTCCTTAGTAAGAACTCCAACAGGAGAATATCAGGTGATTTGGATAAGAAATATTACTTACTTTCCGTGAGCAGTTTCCCCAGAAAGCATTATTGCGTCAGAACCTTCTCGAACAGCAATTGCAATATCAGATACCTCAGCTCGGGTTGGTGTTGGGTGAACAATCATGCTTTCCAGCATATTTGTTGCCACAATAACGGCCTTTCCCATGCTTCGGCATATGCTGATTATCTCTTCCTGCATTACCAGGCATTATTGATGAAGAACTCAAGTTGATGTCCAGTTATGGAAGCAATATCCTATAATTTTCTTTGTCATTAACTCATTTCTGTTAAAAAGGACTTTACCTGCAAAAGTGGAACCTCTTCAATTGGGAGCTCTGCACCAAGATCTCCTCTTGCAACCATGGCCTAAACAGGATGCCAAAAAGTAGACAGTTCAATATCAACAAACACTAAACAAATGCTCCAAAAACTTAATCCACAACCTCTAAGCAAAACAGTATCAAAGATTTATCTTTTTACAATATGGGCCAGATCATCCCAGTTTCCCAAAATCAAGAAGTAACCATTGTGAAAAAAAAAATGTAAGGATTAGATTAGCACCCCATCAGATGCTGTAATAATTGAATGCAAGTTTGGTATAGAGTCTGCACTTTCAATTTTTACAATGACGTGTATATCAGCATCACAGCCTGCAGTGTTGAGTGGACAATTTATCATATTTCAAAATAATTAGAGAAATTAGAAGGATGGACTAACTAAACAAATTACAATTATATTGAATATTTACTTTTCAAATAATTCTTCAGTTCATGAACTACTTGTGCATCCTTCACAAAAGAAACAGCATAGAAATCAACTTTGTTATCCACTCCAAATTTGATGTCATCCCAATCCTTCTCTGTATCAAATCAACACAAATATTATGTCTTTGGGAAATCAACATAGCCTTAATCCTCATCCAGTGGCCAGCAGAACCCATCCACATAGAGAGGCATGTAGAAAGAGATGGACAAATATTTAAAAAATATATATGACAAGAATGGGAATAAAATAATAAACTGAAATCTAACCAGTGATGGAAGGCAGTGTTGCACTTTTTCCTCTAACATTCAAATGTCTCCTTGACTTGAGTTCTCCTCCATCAACAACTTCACATTTCACAGAATCCCCTGTCTTAGACTTCACCACCAAAGACATCATACCACCTACATCATAACAATAGGAGACACCACTGACTCAGTATTAACTCTTCCTGAGATAAATAGGAAAATACAGATATTGTCCAACAACAATTAAACATATTATAAGTGCATTTGGTTAGTCACGTGAGTAGTTTATAGCCTACTTTAACTAGCTTATAAGTTTGTTTTACTAAAATAAGCTTGTTTGGTACACAGGCTTATTTTTGTAACTTCTAGTTTATTTTCATACCATTTTAACTAGCTTATAAACTACGAATTTTTGTTTTTGCTTTTCATTTTTATCCTTGTCAATTTATTGCAAACGCTTTATTACTTCAAATAACTAAATAAGTCCTTTCTGTCATGTTAAATTTATTAGCTAGCTTATTAGTTAAGTTTACCAAATACTTTCGATTCAATCAACTAGCTTATAAATCAACTAAATATGTCCTTCCGTGGTTTTAACAAACACACCCAATAAATGCATTATGTAAAACACTATCCCTTGTATACCATATTCTTCTTTAGCAACACACAAATATATCTTCCAATATCAATATCAGAGCTTAGCAGCTAACTCTAAAAACGCTATTGCTATTTTAAATACTATTACACAAACCAAATAATTTATACCACACATATATTTTACTCAAAGCAACCAAAAGCCTAAAATTGCAGAAACTCATGATAAATAAATCAAAGATTAATAACTCAATCACCATCGATCTAGAGCAATAATATTACCGATGAAGTAAAAAAATGTGAGATTATGGTGAAATTAATAGAAAATGACATAACAAATCAGATAAGAAAAACTAGAAGAACGTGAACTGGGAAGGCTAAAGAAAGAAGAAAGAACAGAACAAAAAATATAAAATAGTCCTACAACGTGTGAAGGAATAAATATCAAATACAGGTAATTTTTTGCAGAATATTTTACCTAAAAAACCTCTGGAAATGATGTTTAGGGGTTGAAATCCTATGTTGTGGTGGGGTGCTATAGCGCACAAAAAACCACTGTTTTGGCCACTGATGAAAACCACTCCACTATTTGAATCTCACAGCGGCCCAAAGCCATGCTGCTCCTCTATCCCACTATAGTGACTATTCATGTTGTGTTGACTGAAACTTTCATGAGTAAACTATAACTAATGATTTATAGATCTAATAGAAACTTGCGCTCTGCATAAGGATGGAAGATGGAGATAACATAAAAAAAATTATATCTAGCAACTTAAGATGCAAACATTTTTGAACATGTAATGCTTCATCCACAACCAAAACCATATTTACAAAATCAAGCAACTAGTCATGATTCATGGAGATGCAAACAGATCAATATAGACAAGTTATAACATATTTGCACCAGAAGACCACCATTCCACATGCCTTGGAAGACTCATCCTTCATATCACAAAATATTTTAGAGACTAGAAGACTTTCCCTAGTTACAGTACACAAAATTCAACAAAGGTTAAAGAAAACCACATAAAGAATAAATTAGTCTCATGATCGGTTATTATAATTCCTTGATCATAACAATATTTTTATAATTCAAACATTTTTACCAAAAAGCTGGTTGACATACCATCAACAAGAAGCATGTCCCCCACTTCCACATCATTGACAAAATCATCATAGTTCACGCTAACACAATCTGCAGTTCCAACACCTCTCCGGATGGTAAAAGTGAATTCCTGCCCAGGTGTTAACACAATTGGTTGAGGCAAATCCCCACTCCTAACTTCAGGACCCTGAAAACAGAGAAAATGAATTATCTGCTGACACAAAATCTAAACTGTAATCATAGAAATATGGTATGAACAAAGTACCCTTAAAAACAGTAGTAGATTGAAGGAAGAACTTAAGCATTACCTTGGTATCAAGCATAATTGCAATGGCATTGTCCTTGGACTGAGCATTATACTCTTTAACCAAATCAATAACTTTCTGATGAGAAGCATGGTCTCCATGAGACATATTCATACGGGCAACATTCATCCCAGCCTCAGCCAGCTTCCAGATCATTTCCCTGGTGTTGGTAGAAGGACCAATGGTACAGACAATCTTTGTCTTCCTCCTAAACGTGGGTTTGGACCACATTCCAACCGCAGTGTCACCAAGTAGCTGCATCCCACGCAACTGCTGCAACTCCTCCTCAATCTGTTCACCGCAACACTACATGGGTTACAAACTCAACGATGCTTTATGAAAAATACTCACTATACACTCACGTTCTCTTCTATCTGATTTCCACACAATTTTCGTCTTATTCATAACTTCCTTTTCTATCCATCACTTACCATATTTATCACTTTTCTTTACAAAAAATAAAAACTCACCATGAAATTACTTTCTCAGCCATCTCATTTCCACCCTATTTTCCTTTTATGCCTCTCTTCATTTCCTATTGCATCACTTATCCACGTCTATTATTTTTTCATAGAATTTAGGTTTGAAACTAAAACAATTGCAAAATCATGCTCTAAGTGAGTGTTCCCCCATTTCTATATACTATTTTGGCCATATACCTACCCAGTAAATGGGATCTCCAACCCTTTATCTCTCTACATCTCTTCTTTCCACCCCACCCCCGTCCACCATGCTTCTAGGTGGAAGTTTCTCATTACACTACTTCCATTTCAGGTCTTTCCATTCAAAATAACAAATCTTCTGACTCCCCGTCATATCTTTCCCAAAAGCAGAGGGAAAAGTACAGTGTGAGAGAGAAAAGGCACAGACCTTTGAATCATCCTCGGGTGACACGGGGACAACTTCAGCGGGTGCAGATTTCCTCGCATTGACGCGGCAACTGGGGTAGCGAACTTTGGAAGGGGTGTTCCTTTGTTGCGGGAACACTTTCGAAGCAAAAGTTGGAGGCTTCAATGATGTTAGCAGCCTGTGGTGTGCAGATCCCGAGGTGGGGCGCGTGAGGGAGGAGTGAATGGATCGAGTGGCAACAACCTGAGACATTTTTGCAGAGAGAGAGAGTAATGGAGTATGCAGAAGCTATGAAGGATAAAAGGGTGGAGAAGAAGATGAAGAAGGTGGAATTGTGTTGGACAGAGGTCAGGTCATGAGACAAGTATAAAGTGGGGAAACCGAGAACACGACAGAATACATATAACACAACTTCGTTTCTATCGAATTGACAATCATCATGCTATCTTTGCTCCCATAAACTAAACACATACTTTGAAAGCGAGTAATCTAAGTGTCGTTCTTATTATTTTATCATATTTTTTTAAAGAAGCTCACTTTTAGATGATTCATTGCTACTTATATGGCTGTTATTGCTAATTGCTAGGTGATGAGGAAATACATAGATAAATGTGAATGAATGTTGTTTTAATTATGCCACCAAGATACAATTTTCTTCCACCTTTTAACAAGGAAAATGACTCTCACTTTGATGATATATTATATTTTTTATGTTTATCATGATTGGGAGACTATGCTCTTACTTAACATTGTAGTAAGATAAGACATGTAACTATCTAAAATATTTTTTTGAGTCACCTTCAAACAAAATATATATATATTATTAATATATATAATTAATTGAGTAACTCGAGACAAGTGAAAATATAATTCTATGTTATATATCTACATTTAAGAATGTATCATGGAATCTCATTTTGGAATATATTTTTTCATATGGATCATGTAATCCTGAAACTTTTGAAAGCATTATGAATATAACATTTTCTAGAAAGCTAAGAATTTAAAAAGTCATTTTTATTGAAATAGAAGGATGCAGAAAGCAAATATGGAGGTGCCAATAGCAAAACCCAGTTGGGAAACCACCGCGACAGCCTGTTTTTAAAGCCCACGACCCAAGTAACAACGAGAATAAACGACAGGCTGCTTCTTCCTGCACCTCCATACCTTCTTCTCTCACCTCCATATATTTTTGTAATTCCAAAAATGCCCCTCTGTAATATTCTGGATTACATAATCCGGAAGTCATTTTTCAAATTTGTAATTAGCTTCCGGATTATATAATCCATCCGGAAGTCTTTTTTCATATGCATGATTACTTTCCGGATTACATAATCTGGAAGTCTTTTTTAACTTTCAGATTATGTAATCCGGAAGTCTTTTTTCAAATGCGTTTCCGGATTACATAATCCGGAAGCTATTCTATAGGAGTGGCACAAGAAGGATAAAATTGTATTTTCATGTTGGGTATGGAGGTGCCAGAAGAAGATATGGAGGTGCAGGAAGAAACAGTCTAAACGACATCATTTTTCTGTTGGCTAACCAAAGTGAAAGCCCACAGTACCGAAGAAAAATTAAACGACACCGTTTTCTTCTCAAAAGCGCGGGAAGTTTTTCCGCCATTCTTCAACTTAACACTACTCAACTCAACTCACACCTTCTTTTAGATCCCAAAACCGCATAGTCTCTCCAATTCCGTCATCACCATGGACACCGAGGGTTTATCAGTAATCTGCGGCGGCCTTGGAACCGTCGAAGAGGACAATGAAGGCAACCGAATTGGCTTTACCAAAGGCGAATACTGTCTCGGTACGATTCTCTTGCATTTCCCATATCCCCTTTTGATTTTTTTTTTTCATTTGAATTCGATTAGATGATAATTTCTGGTTCCTCATCGCTTACACTCATTACCAATTACTAGATAACCTGAAAGATTTGCTGCGGTTTCTGAGGCGTGACGATCCCCAAACGCGCGATGTCTTTAAACAAGTGTGCAAATGGAACATTGTTTCTAAGTACTTGATACCCACCATTGAGCTCTATCACGAAGATCGCAATTTGCTTCTGAATTCAGGTTTTTATATATATATATATATTAATTTCTTGAATTTAACGATTAAGGCATGTTTGGGCTTTGATTCACCTGTATTTGTTTTTTTTTCTTCAGTGAAGGTACTGGTGTTTCTTACTATGCCCATCGAGCCTTCTTCTACGGATATATCTCAACAGTTGGAGTATCTGTGGGGTTTAAAGTCTGCTGTGACGAACAGTGATGTTACTGCAGTGATAGTTTCGTTTCTAGAGAGGCCGCTTGAGAATTTGGAAAGGTGAGTGTCTGCAAACAGCAATGTGTTTTCCGGTGTGACGAGTGCTAATGGAAAAAAAAATGCTTATTTATGTGTTTTTAATTGTTTGTGTACAGTGATTCATTTAGCGAGGATGATTGGAAATTGGTCCAGCTTGTGCTTACGTTATTTAGAAACATTCTTGCTGTTCAAGAAATTCCGTTGCACCAGAAGTCAGGGGGATTAGCCAGTCAGTTTCTATCTCTGAGAGACCGGTTTCTGGAGCTTTTGTTTCGCGAGAATGTCATGGATGTAATCTTGGTTATTTCTCAATATGTTGGTGGTTCTAATACTTATCTCCGTCAAGATAACTTGCTTCTACTGGAAGTTTTCCATTACATTTTGATTGGTCAGGACCCGGAGTTAATTATCAGAGAACATTCGAAGGGATCAAAGGTTAGTCCTCACAGTGACTAGTGTCTTTTTTGCCAAGCTGCCAAGGGGCGTCCTACTTATTTAGATTATTCTTTTCTGAATGTACTTCGCTAACATTATTTGCAAGGTCTTTTGGAATGTGTGATGATTTCCTCTCTCTAACTGCTCCCATCTAGTGCTTTTATATTTTTGTTAGGTCAATTACATATTGTAAAATCCTTTTTAGGCTGATGAAGATCCCCAGGCTTCTCTTAATAGTCTCCACCAGTTCATCATGGAGGAGAAAAAGAAGAGAAAAAATAGTAGTAAGCTCATCAATCTGAGTAGACATTCTCAATTTAGTGGAACATTTTCTCGGCTTACAATGGTACTACTTTTTTGCCCTGCTTGTGCTTTTATCTTGTTGAACTTGAGTGATAATGGCTGTCTCTATTTGGCAGGATGGTTCTAAGGCAGTAGTTAAGGGAAATCCTAATTCTTCTCATAATGTGCTGCTTAAAGCACACAATGTGAGTCGGGGTCCTACCAAAAGAATTGCGTGGGATCATCCAAGGTTGCCTTCAACAAAGGATAAGATATTGGAGTTGCTTCACGGATTTTTGAATCAGTTTCTTTCTGGGGGATACAACGGTATGCCTCTGTTCTCTAATAAATTGTATTATTTGCAAATATATTTATTTCTTTTGGCTTCCACTTGTAAAGTCAAAAGTAATCTCACATCAATTTGAACCTGTATCAGTTTTGATGCGATCCATCCGTGAAGATATTGAAAAGGAACATCCCTCAATTCAAAGAAGTGATGTTGTTGTTTTCTTTCAAGTGGCTGAATTTGTCACTGCGTTTCAGTTTTACAAGTGTTCAGCTTCTAAGGTGAGAATGATAATATGAGAATTTCAATATCTCAGCATACGTTTCTCTTGTCCTCTTTCAAACTGAAATACTTAATGTTGCCCCCTTGATTAGAGGTATTCAATGCCAATTTTAAATTCATGGTCTGGAACAGGAAGAATTTCTGATTCATCTGAATGTTGGAATTTTATAGATTCTCCATGCATATTTAGTTGGTTTTCTAGTTACTTAGGATTTTGCATTAAGCATAAGTGGTTGTTATTTCAGTTTCTCAAACCATGTCGAAGCAAACTTTTCATGTTATAATTTTGTTTGTAGGCCTTACAATTTCTGGCATATTATGGCTATCTGTTAGTGAATAGTAAGCGATACTAATTACTATCTATATACATCACAAAAAAATATAACAAGAGGATAAAAAGACACTTAAATTGATTTCTTTGCTTGGGTTTTCTAGGTTTTTTTTTCTGACCTTTGGTTCGTGATGGTGAACATAGCTAGTCATTACTCATGTGCTAAATGATAAGTTAACAAATGGAAATTTCTGGCACATTACGGCTATCTGTTACATGCAGCACAATGAAAGAAATAACAAGAGGATAAAAACACACTTAAGTCGATTTCCTTACTTGGATTTTCTGAGTTTATTTTTTTCTGACCTTTTGAGTCATGAAGGTGAACATAGCTAGTCAGTACTCATGTGCTAAATGATAAGCTAACAAATGAAATTTTTTGGCTGGACAAATGGAAATGAACAAAAATGTCAAATAAAATTAGACAATGAATAACAACATCTGTTCTCATCTTGTGAGTTTTCATTTGCTGCTTTATTTGTAAAGAGCATACCTGTGATTTTTTAATCTACGAATACGATTGAGAACAGCTGTCATTCTTATACATGTTCTCGTCTTCATTAGACCAAGGAGGGAAGAGACACATTTGAGACTTTTGGTGATAAAGATGCAGTTACCTCAGATTTCAGTGGTCAAATATGTGGTCCAATTGCAGCATCTTTGAATGAGTCAATGTTTCACTTGGTAATTTCAAAGTGGCGGCATGCCTATGATGGTCTGAAGGAAACAAATGACCACCAGTTTCTATCTGCAGCTGGTTCTCTTTTGAAAAACATGGTAATATAAACTACAAAATATTAATATGTTCTGTTTTTTTTTTTCATATGTTACCGCATCAACTTATACTCTCTTTTATATCCGTGCTCTCATTTTTAGTCAAGGTGCTTAAGACTGTAAATATATCTTAAATCTAGATCACTTCTACAAATGGTTTTGCTTTATCAATCACCATCCCATTCCATTTTTGGTAGCATTCCATGGCTCCCACTTTTGTCTATTATTGTTTTGGATAATTTTACAAATTAGGGCATTCCACAAGAATGACGTCAAGAATTCCATCCCTGTGCATAACTTCTTTAAATGTTTCCTAATTTCCCTTTTTTGATTTTTCAGATTCGCATGCTGGATTTGATACTTAAATTGTTGCCTGAAGACTCAAAGGAGCCACAAACAGCTCGTATCCTTCTGTACAAGTTAACTTATGATCAGACCGAGGAAGGGATGACACAATTTCTATTGAATTTGATGAAAAACTTTGACACCCACAAGCAACCAAAAAGGTTTGACCTTGTACTGCTTTTTTCATGTCTTAAACTTGTATCTTAGCGGCCTTCTGGTCCTGAAAAGCTATTCAAAGGACATCTGTTGACCACGTACTGGTTGTCTTAGTTCATACATCATACAAAAGTTAACACAACATACTCTACTGGTGAATGCGTTCATTGTTAGAAAGCTAAGTACACCAAGTTTCATTAAAGTGTTTCTGTTCTGTCCAATTAACTAATTTCTCTTTTGTAATGAACTTAAATACCATGCCCTTTCCAATTAAAAAAGTGTGCAAAATTGTCTGTTATGGAAGGCATCCAATTGTCATCATATACGTGAGTCCATGATAATAGTGATTTTATGCATGCTTTTGTTCTGAGTTTGTGTATAATCCATGGTTCTTTCTTTGCTGCCATATTAATGAATTTTGTTTCCAGTGGTCTTGCAGATTTAGTAGAAATCATTCATAAGGTTGTAAAGCTGATGGATAGTCTTCAGTCTCGAGGAACATTAAGGGTAAGCTGAAACTTGTGTTTGTCTGTCAAGAGTTAGTTATATTTGAACTAAATCACTGAGATCAGAACAAACAAGGAAAGATGCCTGTAACCACTTTACCCCAAATGCTTAGCATAGCAATTCAACTTCATATGCAATACCCCACTTGTTTATATTGATTTAAATTTCACATTTAAGTGTAATAGCTTTGCTTCCGTTGGCTTTGTTAGAGATATAATAAAGTCATTAACGAGCCTTCACTAATAACTCAATTTTTTGGTAGAGTTAGTTTTTTGACATTAATAATGTAATATGTAGGTATGTAAAAAATCTGTTGCAGAGATACTGTCTAAACATTTTCGTACATTTTGATAATTTTTTCTACTTTATATATTCTAATTCAAGGTGTCCAAAAAATCAAGGAAAGTGAAAAAGAAAAAAATTCCAGAAGGAACGGAATCAGGGAACAAACTGTCTGGAGATAATAATTGCATTCAAAATGAAACTGGCATCTCAACTGTCAATCAATCAGCAGAAAATAACCTACTGCAGGAATGTCTACCAAATCCAAATCCCACCGGCGAAGATGTTACCCTTGACGATAATGAACATGAAAATCATGTTGAGGAAGCTGAGAACTCCCAAGTTGGGTTGGAACCAATGGAAGCCACATATCCCGAACATGATAATGAGGATATGTTGGGTGGTACTAACGATTTTTCTGAAGATGAGCAACTAAATGCAATTAATGAAGTTGATTTCAAGGTTTCAGCGCTGGTCTCTGCCTTTGCAAATCACAATATCATTCAGAAATTGTGCTGGTTGCTCAAGTTTTATAAGAGTAATTCCTTTGCTACAAATCATTACATAATAAGCATACTGCGGAGAATAAGTGATGATCTTGAACTCCAACCTATGCTTTACCAGGTCAAGCCCAGAAAGCATTTAATCTTAAATGAGAATGTCTAGTTTTTTTAATATTATTAATGAATACCATTTATTGATCCTGTTGACACACTCTTGCAGTTGTCGCTGCTCACAACTTTTTATGACATCCTGGTTGAACAAAAGTCATGTCCCTGCAAGGAATATGCAGATATAGTTGATTTCCTGAATTGTTTGGTCAGAAAGATGCTAAAGAAAATGAAAAAGCAACCCCTCTTGTTTGTAGAAGTCCTTTTCTGGAAGACTCGAAGGGAATGTCATTACATCAATGCTGAATATTTGTTGAGCGAGCTTGGTCATTTGAAGAAAGAAAGTACCAATTGGAATAACATTCCACAAGATGAAGTTGGTTTATCCCCAGCGAAGTTGTGGACTCGTAGAAGCATAGCTGATGCACTTGGGGAGGATGAGGCTGATGTTTTGATTACTCCGGACTCAGGATATCAAAAGTAAGATAAATATCTCAAACTTTGCCTGTAAGCTTCGTATGTTAGATTTTGAACTTTCTATATTTTTTGGGAAATTTGTTGTCCACACTGAGATGACCATCTCTAAAAGCGGGAGAAATTTTCAAATTAGGCTTGTTGCTTGATTGGTTCATAGGTATTATTATTGATCAAGACAAAGGTAGATATACTACGAAGAATTATCTGCACTTTTGAAAGAGGAAAAAATAGACGGAAGAGATACTAAAACTGTGTAATTGAACTACGTAATGAATGGAGTCCATTTTATTTAAGTTAATAACAATAAATACAAATAATTATTGGAAATTTTATTCCTATATACATGATATGATATGCTTGTAAATCAAATTAATCAGATACCCCTACTACAATTATAAAGTTATTAATTAAATAAGAAAATAAATAATAAAATGTAGTAGAGTTCCTTTGAGATAATCTAGGATACTATAAAATATTATATGATGATACCATCGAATATTTCCCATATTTTCTAAGAGAGATTACTCTCGTTTTTTGTCTTTCTTCTAGAGACAAGCTTGACGATGTTGTCGAAGGCTTTGCATCTACCTCTGGTGCTAACAATGGCAAAGATGATAATAAGTATGTTTACAACTTTACATCAAATTTTTCTTTGATATTTTTTGTAGTTTCTGATACCTGATTCACTTGGATATCACAGTGGGGAGCAATTGTTGGAAGATGATTCTCAAATAGTTCAAAGGAGAAGGAAAAGACTTATTATTCATGGTGATTTGGAAGGACAAATTAAGGATCTCTATGAAAAGTAGGTTTAATCAGATCAAACTTTTGTGTGAACTTTGGAGCATGGTTTACATTAGAGCCTTGTCAAAAAGAATTCACTTTTTTTTCTTCAACTTTTTTTCATCATCATTGGTTCTTGCTTTGATTATTATAGATTCAAAGAGGACCGACGTTGCAGTCGCCTTATAGCGGAAGCGCTAGAGCCAGATGTTAAAATTTCACCAACTCAAATTTCCAATACGCTAAAAAGATTAGGACTAACAGTTGCACCTAGGAGAAAGATGGGTGATAATGCTGCTGAAGGACCTTTGTCTACTAGCCCTAATCAATTAGATGGTGACACAATAACGGGAGATACCAATCATAAATCATTGAATTTGGAGGGAAGCCAGTTAGTTCAACACCTGTACGTTTATATGAACTCTGATGCTTATTAAGTATTACTGGTATCTTTTTTCTATTAAATTTCTGTTTCCTTCGAGAAGTGAAATGTTGTCACTATTGTTCATCCTAATTCAGCAATTTTTACATACATTCTGATGCATCGAATATGTTGTGGTCTTTGAATTTGAGTTCAATTTCATATTTACAGGCAAAAAAAGAAGAGACTCCGGGCTTTCAATGAAGATCAGGAAGCTCTAATCAAAGTTCTATATGAGCAGTGAGTACCACTTGCACTTGGTTGCCTTGCATTTGATCTCTATCAGCTATCTAAGTGAGAATGGCTGAACGGGTAGTTAATATGTTGCTGAGGATGACAAATATCAGAGGACTTTAGCATATGAATTTACAGCTGGGTTGTTATTTCTGCAGATTCAAGGACCATAGAAGATGTAGTTACATGATAGCCAATGCACTGGATGAGGATGGTAAATTCACTCCTGCCCAAGTCTCTCGAAAACTTAAGCAGCTTGGTTTATCACTTCCTCAGAAGAGATCTAGAGGCAAAGTGCACTCAAAGGGTGCGGGTCTCATGGATAGTTTAAATGATAGTATGGGTGAATCTGAAGATGAGACATTGTTATCATTGGTAAAAAGGTAATTTTGTGTTTCGTTTTTGGTCTGTAGTTTTACAAAGCTGAGGCATTAATACTTCTTCATATTTGCAAAATAATATTCACTCATTGGCATGTGTAACTTCCAGGAAGCCATGGACCATTTTAATGGATACACTGTTCAAATTTTATACGTAAATTTATGCTTCAGCTGAATTTCAGTACTTCGCCAAATGCAATTTTTTTTTGCTGTCCGGATGAATGGATCTCTTCTAGCTCTTCTTTGTTTAACTATTGTTCAATGTTTATATAATTTTAGGAAGAAATTGGAGAATGACAATATATCAAGGGGACAGTCACATGGGCAAACCAATGAGGATAGATTTTCAACAGATGATTCGGATGATGAAATGCTCAGCTCTGTTATCAAGTAATGTTCATCTGCCTTTACGTTTATAAGATCACTAGTTTACTGATCAATAATATCATAAATGATGTCAGGAATTTAGTTTAACTTGTTGATTCTGCCGGCTCCTGCTTCTATCTGCTTTGACTTGAAAAAAATGATGGATTCGTCTAGTATATCAACAATTTTGTTTTATTTCGAGTTAACTATCTTTTTATTTAATTTAGGAGGAAAATAAATAGCAAGGTATCAGCTGAGAAATTACTTGCACCTATCAGTGAGGATAAATTAAGAGAAGATTCTGATGATGAAATGCTCAGCTCTGCTCTCAAGTAAATATTCCATACTTCAACTTCTCTTTTCTTGGATATTATTGATCAATGATAAGACATAAATTTGTATATCTGGAATTTAGTTTGAACTGTGTATTTTTATGTGAATTTTGCTACAATATTAGTTAAGTTTGTATATAAGGAAAGATTCCTCTCTCGTTAATTTCTTAAAACCAATTGCCCATTGTTTACAACTCTTAGCCACTTGTAATTTTAGTTATCATATTCCGGCACCATGCATGCCATATTTAATTTTCTTTATGTCTTATTGGTACAATTTCCGGATGTAGAAGAACTGGACGATCCTTTCTTAAATCAAAGCAAGATGCGCTTGAAAATAGTTCCTTAAAATCAATTACGCACTGTAGACAACTCTTTACCACTTGTAATTTTAGCTGGCATATTCCGGCACCATTCATACCATATTTAATTTTCTTTATGTTCTTATTGGTACCATTTCTGGATGTAGAAGAACTGGAGGATCCTTTCTTAAATCAAAGCAAGACGATCTTGAAAATATCCAAGTTCAGCAGAGAATAATTGGCGATGATTATTTTAATGAAGGCATAACAGAGGTTATCGAAAGGTACGTATTTGTTGTACTCGGTATCCTTTTATATTTTTGGTATCTTTTATTCAGTGTACAAAGATAGCATTGAGAGTCATTTTTGCTAATATGGTCTAATAGTAAAAGACATCTTGTTGCAATGCACACTTTTGCTAGTCGGCTGATCTTAGGCTGACAATTGAGTCAATTAACATTTTTTTGGTTATTTAGCCTATTTGTTGAAATATAAATTGTTGTAACACTTGTTGCTATTAAGAAGTAAATAAGAAACAAGGGGTATTTCATAAATTATTGCCCTTGTAGAAACTAGAAGAATACATCTCTTGCCTCTGCATTTAAAAAAAAATACCAAGTTAAATAGTACTAGTAGAAGTGAGTGTTTTGTGCAGTGTAGTTAGAGACACTAGTGATTTGAGTAGTGTTATTTATAGGAATCAGATAGAGATTTATGGAGAAGAGGAATTACGTTTTTATTGTTGAAGTTACTCTCTATTTTAACCTTCTATTTTTTGTAATATAATGGTTACAAAAAGTAGTTCGTCTTTAGCTGTAGGTCTGTGTTTTGTAATATAATGGTTATTAAAAGTAACTCGTCAATAGCTGTTAGTCTAAGAGAAAAGAAAGGTTGAGATTAAGAGTAATTACATGAGAATAACTTGATCTTGTGTGAAGAAAGTTTGGGACAATAAATAGATTACATAGATGTGTACGTCAAGGTCTCAAAGTGACTGGAATTTTGAATTGGCAGGGAAAATCTTGTTGATTCCATGGATTCCTCCCAAGTAGAATATCAGCAAATGGACGACTTAGCAGATTCAGCGGATGAATTGGATGTCAGTGTCTTCCCGGACAATGCCAAATCCAGAAGGAAGCTTAGAATGGTGATTGATCCCGAGGACGATGACTGAAGGGGAAAGCTTGATTAGGGTACAGCTTTCTTTATTTTTGCAAATATTTTGTACAAATCTTGGACCCTTCCGTATACTCCTTCTGGCTGTCAGTTGCTCAAACAGCACACCATCACCTAAAAAAATCATGTGTTCACCTTTGAATATACAAGTATGGGAAAATGTATAAAATGGCAGAAAGGCTTTCTAGGAAGGAATGGCATTACAGACCATTTCATTAATACTCTGCATAACCTTTAAAAAACCTCTCCATCTCCTAAGGTTTCTCCAAATTGGTCTATTCTCCCATAAATTAACTACGGTTTTAGCACACAACTTAATTCAAGATATGCGTAAAAACTCATTTTATGCATTCAGAATTAAAATACTCGACAAATATTCACCTTTTTTTTTCTTTGTGCCTAAAACATCCGTTAACGTAATTTCTGGCTGGTAATTCTTACCTATCGATTCCTAAAATCCTTGTTTAAATATGTGGAAGCAAAGACGCACTGGGCAAGGAGAAAGAAGGGACGAATATTTACGGAAAAACGAAATAAAAAGGACATATATAAGAAATAACGAAATAAACAATAAATATAATAGTATTAAAAATAAAATAAAATATACGAAATAAAAATATTTTCAATCACATTAATCATATTTATTATAAACTTTTTCCTAAAATCCATTCAAATCCCTATATCTAAGATTGAACGAATTGTTTGTCTCATGTATTTTAATTATATTTTTGTTATAATGGTTATATTCATGATTGCTGTTACTGATACTATTATTCTTATTAAAGATATGTCATAAACGTTATTTATAGAATATTTTTAAATTTATTTTAATTCTAAATGAAAATATTAAAAAAATAACAAAAAAGTCAAAAGTTATTTTAAAAAATATTTTTTATTCTAAAAAAATAAATAATAGAAATTAATTTA
>Ga0123341_1001436_pt1 | contig 17863 bp, 6 predicted proteins | sample Turbeapinknodule_FD_89959 | JGI IMG/M metagenome (GOLD analysis project Ga0123341, IMG submission 89959) | Root nodule microbial communities of legume samples collected from Mexico - Turtle bean Mexico pink nodule | ecosystem: Host-associated > Plants > Roots > Nodule | place: Mexico: Nepantla...
GCTGAAAAACCCTATTTCAGCACACACACTCTTCAAGAAACCCTATCAAGAAGAGTTTACAACCACACTTTTACAAGAAAAGAAATATGAAACGAATACACCTGATAGAGGATGCAGAAATCTACCTTAAACCAGTAGAAAAAATTGCTCAAACAGTAGCAGCACCTCTCACTAAGCCTTAGAACCAAACAAGAACAAACACACTTTTGATTTTGGAAATCTTTCAAGAACAAATGCTAATTCTTTGTAAATCCTTAATTCTCTGATGTAAAACTTTTTTTCTCAAATGTATGATCTCTATTCAAACGCAGGAACAAGTTTTCTTTTTATAGAAAAACAACTTATAACAGATTTTCAAAAAACAGTTAAAGCTATTATAAAAAGAATAGATTGAAAATAAAATGAACAGATTTATTTTCAAAAGCAGTTAGAGAATCTGTTATGTGAAGGAGACTCAGTCAACCATTCTGGTGCAGAAACAAAACAAAAAAACCGTTTAAGATAAACATGGCACCAGACTAAAAAGAATCTATTCATTTACAGATGAACAGATTTATTTTTCAAAACGATAACAGAAAAGACTTAACTATTGAAACACAGTCGTTTTGAAAGAGTGAAGACATAGTCAAAATACTTGATGCACAAAATCTGATTTTCACAAGACTTAACCAAAGCATTGGTTTAAAAAAGAATCTGTTTATTTAGAAAAGAACATATTTTTTTATGCAGTAAAGGTGTTTTTTGCAAAACATGTGAAAAACAGTTTAAGAAATTTTGTGTTTGCTCTTATCACATGGTCAGGGGTTAAGAGGTGAGTTACTTAGCAAAAAGCCTACTCTTAAACAACCTCTAAACTCTACCTAGTAAGTCCCAGCCCGAGAGTGAACAAAACAGGTTTTTCGAAAAAAAACGTCCTTGCTTTTCTTCCCCGTATCTTCTTTTTGTGATTTTTTTTATAGACGTGTCTCCTTACCTGGGTGCAAACAACATATGAATATACTTGTGTAAATTACTTTAGGGAATACGGACGCAAAATAAATTTGCAAAAAGTGGGGTGAAATTTCACAAGTTTTGGTAGAGCATAGCCCTGGTTTGCACAAAATTTCTAAAAAAGTTTCTTGAAATACTTTTTTCCTGAAATTCCACGTAAGAATCTCCACTGAATTTGGGACAAAACACGACAAATTTCATATCAAACGGATGATTATTCACCCACGAAAAAATCGAACAGTTTTAGACACAAATGAACATTCCTTTCAGCCATGGTAGTGATCAATAAAAAAATTTATTGTCAATCATGTGGGACGAATCTCGGGCTCAAATCTTTGCCAAAACTCAATAGACACAGTGACGAACGTCTGGTAAAACTTTCAGATCAAAACACCCAAGGAGTAACGCGTAGTTTGTCCCAGACCGAGAGTGAACAATACTGGTGTGTCGAACACAAAACGTGTTGGCTTCTCTGCCCCATATCTTCTTTTTGTGATTTGTTTATGGACGCGCCTCCTTACCTGGGGGCAAAGACCATATGAAATAATTGTGTGATTTTTTTCAGCGCAATACGTACCCAGAATAAAATTGCAGAAAGTAGAGCGAAATTTCACAAATTTTGGTAGAGGATAGGCTTGGTTTGCACAAAATTTCTGAAAAATTCTCCCAAAATAGTTTTTACCTGAAATTCAACGTAAGAATCTCCACTGAATTTTGGACAAAACGCGACAAATTTCAGGTCAAACGGATGAGTAGTCAACCACGAAAAAAATAGTTTCACACACAAACGAACCTTCCTTTCAGCCCTAACAATGATCAATAAAAAATTTATTGCCAATCTTGTGGGACGAATCTGGGGCTCAAATCTCTGCCAAAACTCAATAGACACAGTGAGGAACATCTGGTAAAAAATTCAAACTAAAACACCAAAGGAGTAAGGTGTAGTATGTCCGAAACCGAGAGTGAACAAAAATGTTTTTCCGAAACCAAAACTTCTTGACTTTTCTCCCCCGTATCTTCTTTTTGAGATTTGTTTATGGAAGCGCCTCCTTACCTAGGTGCAAACAATATATGAAAGTACTTGTGTGAATTTTTTCAGCGCAATACGAACCCATAATAAAATTACAAAAAATAGGGCTAAATTTCACAAGTTTTGGTAGAGGATAGCCTTGGTTTGCACAAAATTTCTGAAAAATTCTCCCAAAATAGTTTTTTCCTTAAATTCCACGTAAAAATCTCCACTGAATTTGGGATAAAACGCGACAAATTTCAGGTCAAACGGATGAGTATTCACCCACGAAAAAAATCAAAAAGTTTCACACACAAATGAACCTTCCTTTCGGCCCTGTAGTGATCAATAAAGAATTTATTGCCAATCATGTGGGACGAATTTGGGGATCAAATCTCAGCCAAAACTCAATAAACACAGTGACGGACGTCTGGTAAAAATTTCATACCAAAAGACCCAAGGAGTAAGGCGTAGTAAGTCCCAAACCAACAGTGAACAAAACTGGTTTTCCGAAAACAAAACGTTCTGGCATTTCTCCCCCGTATCTTCTTTTTGTGACTTGTTTATGGACGCGCCTCTTTACATGGGTGCAAATAATATATGAAAGTACTTGTGTGAATTTTTTTTAGCGTAATACGAACCCAGAATAAAATTGCAAAAAGTAGAAACAAATTTCACAAGTTCTGATGGAGGATAAATAGCCTTGGTTTGCAAAAAAAATCTGAAATTTTTTCCTGAAATTTCCCGTTAGAATCTCCACTGAATTTGGGACAAAACGTGAGAAATTTCAGGTCAAACGGATGAGTATTCACCCACGAAAAAAATCAAATAGTTTCACACACAAACGAACCTTCTGTTCAACTCTGGCAGTGATCAATAAAAAATTGATAGCCTATCATGTGGGCTGAATCTGGGGCTCAAATCTCAGCCAAAATTCAATAGACACAGTGAAAAACGTCGGGTAAAAGTTTTCAACCAAAACACCCAAGGACTAAGGCGTAGTAAGTCCTAGATCAAGAGTGAACAAAACTGGTTTTCCGAAAACAAAAATCTTGTCTTTTCTCCCCCGTATCTTCTTTTTGTGATTTGTTTATGGACGCGCCTCCTTACCTGAGTGCAAACAGTATATGAAAGTACTTGTGTGAATTATTTCATCGCAATACGGACTCAGAATAAAAGTGCAGAAAGTAAGTCGAAATTTCACAAGTTTTGGTACAGGATAGTCTTGGTTTGCAAAAAATTTCAAAAAAAAAAATCCCAAAATAGTTTTTTCTTGAAATTTCATGTAAGAAACTCCTCTGAATTTGGAACAAAATGCAACAATTTTCAGGTCAAACGGATGAGTATTCACCAATGAAAAAAATCAAACAGTTTCATAATCAAACAGTTTCTCAAAACACCCAAGGAGTAAGGCGTAGTAACTCCCAGACAAAGAGTGACCAAAACTGATTTTTCGAGAACAACACGTCTTGACTTTTCTCTCCCGTATCTTCTTTTTGTGATTTGTTTATGGACGCGCCTCCTTACCTGGGTGCAAACAATATATGAAAGTAGTTATGTGATTTTTTTCAGCGCAATACGACTCTAGAATAAAATTGCAGAAAGTATAGCGAAATTTCACAAGTTTTGGTAGAGTATTGCACAAAATTTCTGAAATTTGGACAAAACGCGACAAATTTCAGGTCAAACGGATGAGTATTCACCCACGAAAAAAATCAAACAGTTTCACACACAAATGAACCTTTCTTTTAGCCCTGGCAGTGATCAATAAAAAACTTATTGCCAATCTGGTGGGACAAATTTGGGGCTCAAATATCAGCCAAAAACTCAATAGACACAGCGAGGAATGTCTGGTAAATATTTCAGACCAAACCACCCAAGGAGTAAGGTGTAGTAAGTCCGAGACCGAGAGTGGACAAAACTGGTTTTCCGAAAACAAAACGTTATGGTTTTTCTCCCTTGTATCTTCTTTTTGTGATTTATTTATGGACACACCTCCTTACCAGACTGCAACCAATATGTGAAAGTACTTGTGTGGATTTTTTCAGCACAGTACGGACCCAGAATAAAATTGCAGAAAGTAGGGCGAAATTTCACAAGTTTTGGTAGAAGATAGCCTTGGTTTACACAAAATTTCTGAAAAATTCTCCCGAAATAGTTTTTTATTATATACCACGTAAGAATCTAGACTTAATTTGGGACAAAATGCGACAAATTTCAAGTCAAACGGATGAGTATTGACCCACGAAAAAAATCAAGCAGTTTCACACACAATCGAACCTTCCTTTAAGCCCTAGTAGTGATCATTACAAAATTTATTGCCAATCTTGTGGGACGAATCTGGGGCTCAAATCTTAGCCAAAACTCAATAGACACAGTGACAAACGTCTGGTAAAAATTTCATACTAAAACACCAAAGGAGTAAGGCGTAGTAAGTCCCATACCGAGAGTGAACAAAACTGGTTTTCCATAAACAAAACGTCCTGGCTTTTCTCCCCCATATCTTTTTTTTTTGTGATTTTTTTATGGACGCGCCTCCTTACTTGGGTGCAAACAACATATGAAAGTACTTGTGTGAATTTGTTTCAGCGCAATACGGACCCAGAATAAAATTGCAGAAAGTAGAGCGAAATATCACAAGTTTCGGTAGAGGATAGCCTTGGTTTGCACAAAATTTCTGAAAAATTCTCCGCAAATAGTTTTTTCCTAAAATTTCATGTAAGAATGTCCACTGAATTTAGGACAAAACGCGACAAATTTCATGTCAAACAGATGAGTATTCTCCCACGAAAAAAATCAAAAAGTTTTACACTCAAACGAACCTTCCTTGCAGCTCTGGCAGTAATAAATAAAAACTTATTACGAATTTTGTGGGACGAATCTGGTGCTCAAATCTCACCCAAAACTCAATAGACACAATGATGAACGTCTGGTAAAACTTTCAGAACAAAACACCCAAGGAGTAAGGGATAGTAAGTCCTAGACCGAGAGTGAAGAAAACTGGTTTTTCGAAAATAAAACGTCCTGGCTTTTCTCCCCCGTATCTTCTTTTTGTGATTTTTTTGTAGACATGCCTCCCTACCTGGATTCAAACAACATATGAAAGAACTTGTGTGAATTTTTTCAGCGCAATATGACCCAGAATAAATTTTCAGAAAGTAGGGCAAAATTTCACAAGTTTTGGTACCTTGGTTTGCACTAAATTTCTGAAAAATTCTCCCAAAATAGTTTTTCTTGAAATTTCATGTAAGAATCTCCACTGAATTTTGGACAAAACGCATGAGTATGCACCCACGAAAAATATCAAATAGTTTCGCACACAAACAAACCTTTCTTTCAGCCCTGGCAGTGATCAATAAAATATTTATTGCCAATCTTTTGGAAAGAATCTAGGGATCAAATCTCATCCAAAACTCAATAGACACAATGACGAACGTCTGTTAAAAATTTCAGTCAAAAACACCCAAGGAGTAAGGCGTAGTAAGTCCCAGATCGAGAGTGAACAAAATTGGTTTACCAAAACCAAAACGTCCTAGATTTTCTTCCCCGTATCTTGTTTTTGTGATTTTTTTATGGATGTACCTCCTTATCTGGGTCCAAACAACATATGAAAGAACTTGTGTGAATTTTTTTAGGCCAATATAGACCCAGAATAAAATTGCAGAAAGTAGAGCAAAATTTCACAAGTTTTGATAAAGGACAACCTTGGTTTACACAAAATTTCTGAAAAATTCTCCCAAAATAGTTTTTTCCTAAAATTCCACGTAAGAATTTCCACTGTATTTGGGACAAAACGCGACAAATTTCTGGTCAAATGGATGAGTATTCAACCACAAAAAAAAATTAAATAGTTTCACACACAAACGAACCTTCCTTTCAACCCTAGCACTGATCAATAAAAAACTTATTGTCAATCTTGTAGGACGAATTTGGGGCTCAAATCTAAGCCAAAGGTCAATAGACATAGTGACGAACGTCTGGTAAAACCTTCAGACCAAAAGATCCATAGAGTAAGGCGTAGTAAGTCTCAGACCGAGAGTGAACAAAACTTGTTTTCCGAAAAAAAAAGGTCTTGGCTTTTCTTCCCCGTGTCTTCTTTTTGTGATTTGTTTATGGATGTGCCTCCTTACCTTAGTACAAACAACATATGAAGTACTTGTGTGAATTTTTTCAACGCAATACGTACCCAGAATAAAATTGCAGAAAGTAGGGCGAAATGTCACAAGTTTTTGTAGAGGATAACCTTGGTTTGCACAAAAATTCTAAACAATTCTCCCAAATAGTGTTATCTTGAAATTCCACGTAATAATCTCCACTGAATTTGGTACAAAACACGAAAAATTTCAGGTCAAACGGATGAGGATTCACCCACAAAAAAAATCAAATAGTTTCGCACACAAACGAACCTTCCTTTCAGCTCTGGTAGTGATCAATAAAAAATTTATTTCCAATCTTGTAGGACAAATCTGGGGCTCAAATCTAAGCTAAAATTCAATAGACACAGTGACAAACGTCTGGTAAAAACTTCAGACCAAAAGACCCAAGGAGTAAGGCGTAGTTAGTCCCAGACCGAGAGTGAACAAAATTTGTTTTCCGAAAACAAAAGGTTTTGGCTTTTCTTCCCCGTGTCTTCTTTTTGTGATATGTTTATGGACGTGTCTCCTTACCTGGGTACAAAAAACATATGAAGTACTTGTGTGAATTTTTTCAGCGCAATACGAACCCAGAATAAAATTCCAGAAAGTAAGGCGAAATTTCACAAGTTTTGGTAGAGGAAAGCGTTGGTTTGCACAAAATTTCTGAAAAATTCTCCCGAAATACTTTTTTTCCTGAAATTCCACGTATTAATCTCCACTGAATTTGGGACACAACGCGACAAATTTCAGATCAAACGGATGAGGATTCACCCACCAAAAAAATCAAACAATTTCGCACACAAACGAACCTTCCTTTCAGACCTGACAGTGATCAATAAAATATTTATTGCCAATCTTGTGAGACGAATCTGGGGCTCAAATCTCATCCAAAACTCAATAGACACAGTGAAAAACGTCTGGTAAAAATATTAGTCCAAAATACCCAAGGAGTAAGGCGTAGTATGTCCCAGATCGAGAGTGAACAAAATTGGTTTTCCAAAAACAAAACGTCTTGGATTTTCTTCTCCGTATCTTCTTTTTGTGATTTTTTTATGGACGTGCCTCCTTACATGGGTGCAAACAACATATGAAAGAATTTGTGTGAATTTTTTCAGGGCAATACGGACCCAAAATAAAATTGCATAAAGTAGGGCGAAATTTCACAAGTTTTGATAAAGGGTAGTCTTGGTTTGTACAAAATTTCTGAAAAATTATCCTAAAATAGTTTTTTCCTTAAATTCCATGTAAGAATTTCCACTGTATTTGGGACAAAACGCGACAAATTTCTGGTCAAACGGATGAGTATTCAACCACGAAAAAAATCAAATAGTTTCACACACAAACGAACCTTCCTTTCAGCCCTGGCGGTTATCAAAAAAAAATTTATTGTCAATCTTGTAGGACGAATCTGGGGCTCAAATCTATGCCAAAAGTCAATAGACACAGTGACGAACGTCTGGTAAAAACTTCAGACCAAAAGACCTAAGGAGTAAGGCGTAGTAAGTCTCAAATCGAGAGTGAACAAAACTTGTTTTCCAAAAACAAAAGGTCTTGACTTTTCTTCCCCGTGTCTTTTTGTGATTTGTTTATGGATGTGCCTCCTTACCTAGGTACAAACAACATATAAAGTACTTGTGTGAATTTTTTCAGCGCAATACGAACCAGAATAAAATTGCAGAAAGTAGAGCGAAGATAAAACCAACCCCAACATACATATAAAAAGGGCAAATCATAAACCTTAAATGTGACCTACGTGCATATAAGAATGTCCCATGCATACAACATTTCACTTTTATATATCACATCATCACCGATTAACGATGTTGAAGAAAATTTAACAAAAATTACAATATTGCATACACTTTATAAAAACCTTATGACCAAATCAACTTTTTTTAAAAACTACCTTATTATGTATATTAATTCTATGCCTAATATAAAAGTTTTTATAAAAAAATTGTGTATTAATTCTAAATATAGAAAAAAAAATTATACCGAAATATAGTTAATCACCTTATAATGTGTAGATAAAATATATACTTATCACAAATCTTAATTATAGTCTATTTATATATTTAGAATTATTTGGTCATTATACATTTGAGTTATATAAAATAAAGATTTATTCTATATATTTCCCAAACTAAAATACTATTATTATATAATTATAATTAATTATCATTATATTAAAATAAAATGAATTAATTGATGCTAAATATTTTAAAAAAATTGTAAAATCCCTAACAAAATAAATCATACAGAGAGCCGTGGCAAACCGCGCCAGCACATTGTGACTGCCATGCCCAAAGTTCCAAAACGAAATCACTGCTAACATCACAGAACAGTGCATAAACATCTAAAGAGTAATATACTATTAGCTTCATCACCTATTCAATAATTTCAATTTCATGTTCATTCCCACTAACAAATGGATATAGCTATATTCTCTCCATCAGGCCTCTTTGACGAAGATGACAGTCCTACTCGTAACCTCTCTCTCTCTCTCTCCTTGTTCTTTTACCTCTATATTCCATTTTTAAATGGTGGGACAAATTGTTTGTGAATGCAGGTGAGGAAGATGCAGACTCACAGGAAAGCTATGTTGAGAGGAAGCACCAGTTTCCTGGGATGGTAAAGTTTCCTTCTTTAACATCATCAGTAGCCGTTTAAGCAAATTCATCAGGTGGGTTTGTTTTGGGGGACTTTAACAAGTTGAAAGTTTGAGGTTAGTTGGGGTATTATTTGATGGGTTTGGCTAAAGTACTGTGCTCTTTAGGAAACTGAATTTACAATTGAAAAGGGTTGCTCTTTATTATTATATTTTTATTTTTCTAATTATTGTTACTATTGGGTTGGTTGCTATGAGAGTCTTGTTGCTGGAACAGCTGTGAGTTTGTAATGATGCTGTGGTAGAGTTGTCTCACGGGAATGCTGTTTGATATGTGTTGGAACTTGGAAGGGTCATAATTTGAGCTGAAGTGTTTGACTGTTTGGAAGAGGAAAATGTTGAAAGCTAGTGAATGTTGAATGATATTGCTGAGTTTATTGCAGGCAGTGGAGATAACCTAATCTTGTAGGATCTCTTTAATAGAAAAAAAAATTATTTTTTTTATGAAGATGTTGGTATAGTAGGGTATTTTGGTCAACCCAATCATTGTTTCAGAAAGATTGGGTGTGCTTGTTTGTGATGAAAACAAGGGACAATATGTTTATTTCATATAATATTGTTTGGTTTAATTCTTGTGAGAGGAGTCAGGCTTGGTGTGTAAGTTGAAAAATCTCTTTATGGTTATAAACCATATCCTTGAGTTTGGTTTGACAAGTTTAGTACTATTGTGCAGGAATTTGATATGATTTGTTGTGAATCTAATCATTTGGTTTTTTAATTGAAACGCATCCATAGATGCATTTATCTGATTGTTTATGTGGGATGATATAGCATTGTGGTTTCCATATTGGAGTAAAGTTGATGATAATTTGTAAACCTACTAATACTCCCAATGGATCCAAAAAGCAGATTATTGACAGTTCAGGGGAACATATTCAGATCCTGGCATGTATAGGAAGTTAGTTAGAAAGCTAACCTATCTTACAATAAACATGTATATGTATCTTTTGTGCAGGAGTTGATTGTCAGAGAATTTTCCTTTCATCAGTTGAATGCTAATTTACTCTGGCCAGGGACGTTTTCATTTGCAGAATGGTTAGTTCAGCATAGGTCATGCATTGAAGGAAGGCGTGCTATTGAGTTGGGGAGGTATATGGATTACTTGTACATTAATTGTGTCTAAGCTAGTTATTACTTATTTGAAAGGGTAAAAGTTTTGCTTAAGATTTTTGAAGTGAAGTGATCTTAACTTGAGCCTATGAACCAACTGCACATCTATCAACGATTGCACTTGGTTGTATGTTTCGTTTGTGACTAGCACTCCAATGTATTTCCTGTGCAAGTGTATACTATGCCTATAGCTCTAGACGTATCAGATAATTGATTATGTTGCATCTAATTTCAGTGGCACAGGAGCTTTGGCCATATTTCTTCGAAAATCATATAATCTTGATATTACAACTTCAGACTATGATGACAACGAAATAGAGAAGAACATAGCTCACAACTGCCTGGCAAATGAAATACCCGTCATTCCTCACATAAAACGTGAGACTTCTTTCAGTTGCTTCCTAGTTAGCTGTTGAGAAGGGTTTCAAATTGGTGATTCTGATTGCACTTTAAAATCTTCTGTCATTAAAATAAAATTTTATATATGAGCCTTATACATTGCCTAGTTAACAACTTGCTGCCTTTGAATGATTTTACCTGCTTGCTTTCTTTTGTAGTCCCCTATATGTGGATGATTAGTACTATACATTTTATTGATAATGAAAATCAATTTGAAATTTCGTTGTTTCATCTTTAGTAGTGACAATTCATACCCTTGTTAAATTTGTTAGAATAGGCTTTGTTAAAAAATTGTTTTGAGTTGTACCTATACCCAGGGTCCTAGAGTTGCCTTTACTTGTTTTCTAGTCTTTTCTCTCTTTCATTGTATCTAATCAATCTATAGTTTCTATATATACATATGAGAACCTGAGAGGGACTTGTTCAAGCTCTCCAAAATATATTTTCTCTTTTGTATTTTTTCAAGTTGGTATTAGAGTGGGTCGATCTTGCTTTGCTTGTCCCTATCTTGTTAGGGCAAGAGATTGTTGTTTGGCCATTGTCCATTGTTGCTTGCCACCGCCAACCGTGTGACCATCAGATTTCAAGCGTCTCTCTAAGTGATAACCAACTCCACAACTCGAAGGCAAAATCTTCCTCACATGTTACCAAACATGACATCTTTGTCACTCAGGCACATATTTTCCACGCCTTGCCTTCCAACCATTAGAGTGATGCCACACCGCCAAGGTTGGGTTTGCTGAGACTTGTACAAAGATGTTAGTGAGATATCATAAAAGGCTACACAGTGACAATAGTTGGATTTTCAACTCTATGCTTTATTATGGCAATCTGTGGAACCCAATCTACTGGGCACCTTTAGAACTTTCAATCGATGCACAATCTTTTGGAAGATAGCCTAGATTATTTTTGCAAATGACATTCAGTGGCTCTATGATTCTGCCAACAAGTTGATATCTCTTAAACAGACAAATCATGTTAACACGACATCTTTGTGTCCTAGCTCTTTAAGGTAGAAATTTTCAAGAATATATGAATCCTCTATCATGGCATCTACATGTGGAAGAGGAAGTTGTGGAATTAGAGGAGGATGTGGTGGTAGAGGACATCCTCAATGCACGTATTGTAATAGAGTGGTCATACCGCAGAAAATTGCTACTCTCTCCATGACTTTCTTGACAAGACAACCAATATATCAAAATATGATGTTGCTAAATTAGAGTTTTTTTTATGAGGAATATCAAGAATATTTAAGGTTGAAATCCAACAACCAAGGACAATCATCTACAAATTCCAGTTTGTCAACAACTTGCATTTCACAATCTATAAAAAGTCAAAGTCCATGGATATTTGACTCGAGATACAAGCACAATTGAGAAAATTATGGGGATAGAGATCAAGAGGGATCATGTCCAGAGGAAGCTCTTTTTTTTGTCAAAGATAGTACATCTAAAAGGTGGTGTGATGTTTTGGGATAGAAACATGCTTAAGTCGTGAGCAATGTTGTCAAACTCGTAACTCATAAGAGGATCGAAAAGGAGATAAAAGATTGTAACTCGAGGATCGTAACTCAACTCGTAAGAGTTACTAACAATGTGTTACAATATATATTTATAAATAACTAAAAGAAAAGATTAGAAGTCTGGTGTGAATCGGAACTTATAATATTTTAAATGGGCCAAGTAAGGCCCAAGTAAACCTTGTTTAATTAGGGTTTTAAATTAATATTGCTGCTGACTTCCTCTTTCGGCTGCATTACACTTCTCCAATGACTTAATTTGAATATATATATATATATATATAGTGTGATTGATTAGCTATGTGTATTCCTCCTCTATTTCCAGTTCATTTTATGTTGTTCCTTGTATTACTATGGATTCTGTAATTAATTTCTCTTTTAATTTCTAAATGTGTTTGTATTTTCAGACACCTGGGGAGACAAGTTTCCAAATTCTGACCTTGACTGGGACCTGATCATTGCAAGTGATATCTTATTATGTAAGATTATTATTGTTTACTATCTTACTAGCCATTTTTCTTATTTTTTAAAACTGAATATTAGTAACAAATGCAAATTTCTGATCACCATCATGCTATGGAAAATGTTAAGACTGTGTTTCTAATCTCTTCTCTTTTGAATTAGTGTCCTGTTGACCATCTTTCATAATGAAAAGAGATTATTTGTTAGGACTTAAGCATAAAGGAAGATCCCAATTAGGATAACTTGAAGACTTACAACATCAAGTAACTCATCTTAATGTAAGATTGTTTACATTGCTACCCTATTAACCCTTTAGACATTGACTAGATGATAACCCTTTCTCTTTGATGGTTTCACTCACCTATCATAATTTGATTTGCACCTTAATCTAGTTTATAGGTAACCATTTCCCAATCCAACTTTCAATGAAAACATCAATTGTTAGGGCTTAAGCACAAGAGAAAAACCTAACCCAAAAGACTAGTTTATTTGGTGGGAGAAGTGGTTCATGTAAACTAAACAATGTTATAAATATTTTTTATATTTTAAGACCATCCTATGAAATCTTTTCAGCCACTTAATTTCCCTTCTCTGGGTCCTCTTTAGGCCATCCTCTCATCATTACTTATGAAAATTGTCCTAATATGTATCAAATCTTGAATGTTTGTAGATGTAAAGCAGTATGCAAATTTGATACAGACCATTTCCTTTCTTCTCAAATGTTACAAGCCCCAGCGTAGCAGTGCAGTTCCTCCAACTGGAAATGACGAGAGTGATGGTATTATGCAGAGACCCTTCTAACCAACATGTTTTAGCTTGTTAAGTTTGCATTTTTTTTTTTATAAAAGCTTTCATGTTAGGCATCACTATGCAACTTGACATCTCAATTAGGCTGACACCTCAAGTAACAACAATCATCTGTCATTACATGAAAAAAATATTATTAAAAAAGAGAAAAGAATAAAATACAAAAAAAATATATGGGGGACTATGCTAAAACTCATATATTAACAAAAACGATACATATGTAAACTATATCTATTCATAAAGAATTTTAAGAATAGAGTAGATGGAATTCTATTATACCAATGAATCTTACTGAATCTTGTGTTGGCAGGAGGTGTAGTCTTGCCGTGGCCAGCCTTTTTGATGAGCTGGAGACGCAGAATTGGGAAGGAAGATGAATTGCTTTTCTTCAATGGTTGTGAAAAAGCTGGTCTAAAAGTGAAGCATATTGGATCACGTGTATACTGCATCAACCCCATAGAAAATGAGATATCAGAAACAAAATCTTGATTAATGAAATTAGTATTCAAGCATATATGGGAGGAGAATGCAGTGTCACCTAGAAAGTTGGCCCATTAATAGTTTTTCTGGTCATAGTTATAGCTTCTAAAGATTAATTCGAAACTCATACATACTACAAATCTTTTCATCAATTTGAGCTGAGTGTAACCATGCCACTATTTCTTTGAATTGTTTTGTTTTCTTGTTAGTTGTTACATCACTGAAATTCAATTCTTGGTTTTGATTGAAACTTTTAAGATCATGTTCTATTTTCTTGTTAGTTGTCACTTCATGGAAATACATTTCTTGGTGTTGGTTGTCCATGTTGATATCATGTAATCTTATATAGATCTCATGGGCTAGTGATTCAAGGTTGATTTGATACATTTGCTCTTCTTGTAATTGAGTCCTTATTTTGCTTACAAAATGGAATTCATTTATGGGTTGGCTCGATCATGTAAGATTGTGAATATGGTAATTTAATTAATAGACTAAAAACGTAGAATCTTCTTCTTACTTGCCAAGTTGGCTTCTCGTATCAACACAAAATTATGAGGCTTGTGGAGCCCCCAAGGCTTGGCATGATGTTCCATTTTCTCAGGGTTATTGTTAGGGTGTTTCTTCCTCCAACACATCATTTTAAAAAATGAATGTTTTACCCCTTTTTAAAAATGATTTCTGGATTATTCTTTCTGAAATATTTTTAAAACATTTTCTAGAGCATGTTTTTTTAATTTTGGATTTACCATTTCAGAAATAAAAATGAATTGTACTCTGGAAAGAATATTTCAGAATGATTTTTTGTCATCAATATTTTCTATTTCGAAAACACCTTTTTGTTTATGGAACACCTCTATTATGAAATCATCCAAAATTGTTAAGGGTAATTTGGATATTTCAAACAATGTAGGGGTGAAGGAAGAAAAATATTGAGGTGTAGGAAGAAAGTTATGACATCTTTTGAACAAAGCACTCTTGTTGTGACTTGTTTTTGCTGAAGACGACAAAGCTCCCTCACCTCGAATGCTTCTTCCTACATCTCCATATATTTTTATAACTCCAACCCTACCCTTGTCACTATATATTAGTATTTTTGTTATATGCATAGTTTGTTCTTCATTTTGAAGGGGTGTCGGTTAACTGTGGTGGTTGGTTGTGGTTAATTATGGTTGGTTGGTGGTTGTTGTTGGTAAAGGTTAATTGTATCTTTTTTTTATTTTGTTAGTAAGAGTCCGTCATACCTCCATGGTATAATATATAATTTGGACTGCACAATCTGAAAGATATGTTCGAATCTGGTATTCCATTTTATATTATATAATTCGAAAGACATTTTATAAATAGATACCAGACTGTACAATCCAGAATATCATCTCAAATCCGGACTTACATTATTCTAGATTGTACATTCAAGAATTCATTTTATAATTACATACAAAATTATACAATTCGAAAGGTATTTCTTGAATCTAGTGATACCTTCACTTTAATGCTTATGACAACATGCACTCCCCATCAAAATATATGACAACATTCACTTCTCTTCAAGGTCTATTTCTTCATCAAAAAATATAGTTAGGTAGTCTTTAAGATCTCCAACACAAAGTAAACTACCAATTACATCTGATAAAAGTTAAATGAAGATTAGACAATAAATACACATAAAGTTTATCACTCAAAGAATGTCTTCAACAATTGTCACCAAGAGAGACCACACCAAAACAAAGAATTATTCAAATATCTCTTGCGTTTCGAGAAAAAACTACAACATCTACTAACTCTCCTAACACGAGTTATATTTCAAGTCTAGCCTAGATATTTGTCCTATTGATGTGCACTTCTACCACTGTTTGATGTAAAAAGGTTGTGCTTTTGAAGAAGATAAGTACTTCCAAGTATTAGAAAGATTGTGTGAAGAAGATAAGAGACATTAATGTTGCATTCAATGCTTCTCAACAAATAATATGGGAAAAAATGCAAAAAAATAGTTGCACAAAGGAGCATTCTCGACGCACCAAAGGAGAGTGAGAGTGGTGCCTCATTTTGCACTAAAAGTGGCCTATTCTCCATGATATGGGACTTCTATGTGGTCTCTTTTGTGTGCAACCAGTCCTTGACTTAGTTTGACTAGGGGTTTGAAATCAATAGGGCCAAAAATGAGTGTCCAATCAAGGCCCAAGTATGCCTCTACAAAACTACAAAATACAAGGAAAATCCTACATCTATCAAGGAAACTACTTCTATACTTTTATCCACAAGACTAAAAAAAGGGAAATGAGTTTTATTATTCTACACACCACAAGAGGATAGTCTTTTTTTGGACACTTCTTCTACCATCCTCCTAGCCAGGAACATTTTAAGAAGCCCAATATGAACTCTCCCAGATGGTCCTCCATCAGATTGTCTGTTGGAACACATGTTGTAAACGCTTAGAGAGTCAAATATGCACTTTGATTGTATAAATAAGTGTTAGAACATTTTAAAAAAAACAAATAAACCACTAAGTTTTTTTTTTCTATCATCAAAACATAAACTCCACATATGATTTTCTGATCATCAGATTGTATAGTGTGGTATAAATCGTCCATGGTCTCAACAAAACGTCAAGGGGCTTAACATTCCATTTTTGAAGATCGTCCAAGGTCTCAACATTATTTATCTCCTAAAGTTTATGTGTTCATCCTAATAAACTTGTAAAGAGAGACAACCATTATATACGTCAAAAGATGTTACCTTTTCTAATGAGATAAACTATGATCTTTTGATGACCCAAACAATTGTATTTGTCTTAATGTCTAAAGAATAATTAGTTAAACTACGAGTGACTTGTGGAAATAATACTTGAACATGGAAAGTTAGGAGTGATTGCGAGCGAAAAGAAAACTCTAGTTAAGCCATGAATGGCTTGTGAAATAATACTTGGATTAAGGTAGAAGTGGCTTGGTAAAAGAATACTTGAGTGTACTTTGTAGTGGTAGTCTGCCTAGTAGAAATTGACTGGTTAGTGAAGAAATGGATGTGCTAGACGAACCGATCTAGAATATTGAGTAAACTCTCTCTTTACTCCTTATGTTTTTTTTGCATGTTATTTGTCTATAACTAGCTTAATAAGGAGGAGTAATAAAACTAAGTTTGCAACAATAATTTATCCGATTTAAATCAAACTTATTGCAATGTAACATAATATGAGGTGATATTTAAAAAAAAAAATAGATAAAAGTCTTTAAAATACAACTCAACCATTCTTTCTTTTGTTTTCCCATTTTTTTTACAATAATAAGAATAAAAGTCATTATAAAATGAGATATAATGACTTCAGAATTTATGTTATGAATTAAGACACGTGAAAAACGGTGATCAAGTTTTTGAGAAATATGTACAATGAACCACTGACATAAAATATTGAGAATGATTATTTCAATATATTTATTATATATCATATATTAGTATTTGGTGTGAAAGACTTAATACAAATTTTTTTAAAATCATAAAGTATAAAATGTGATAAATTATTTTGAATCATTAAATTATAATTGAAGATTCCTTATTTTGGAATAGGATTATGTTAATTTATTGTGTTGTTTGTGCATTTAACAAATATAACCTTCCATTAGAAAGTTTGAAGATTTTTTTTCTCAAAATTTAATTTTTACAATAATAACAATAATTATTAATAATACAAATTTAAATAAAATAAGACCATGATATAGATATTTTAATTTTTTTATTTTAATAATATTTATTTTTACTATATTTCTTACCTTTTTTCATTATTTTTTTTCTTCTTTATCCAAAAAAAGCTTTAACATGTCCATTTGGATTCCTTCTTTAATAATACATGTTTTATAGCTTAAAACCTATCAGTCAGAAGACTTGCATTTTTGTGCTTTCAGTTTGAGGTTGCTATACATGTGCCCATTTGGATAGTCAAAGTATAGTATTTATAGGTTAAAATCACTATTGTATGAAAAGACTAGACACCTACACCTCCACAAAAATAAAAGGAAATTAGGAAATAATCAACTTATTGTACAAAATGAATTGCATTTTGTTTTTAATAGATTAATTAATCAATGTTTGTAAAATGAAAATTTAATTGTACTAATGATTTAAATAATTGTATATATATTAATTATTTTTATAATGAAATGATAGAAACTAAAATAATCAATTTAATTTTTAAAAAATTTAAATAATAATTTTATGAATTTAGATATAAAGACTACAAGTTATTAAAAATTACTTTTAAAGATGAAAATATGTTAACATAGTATCTGTAGAGA
>Ga0123341_1001437_pt1 | contig 17862 bp, 6 predicted proteins | sample Turbeapinknodule_FD_89959 | JGI IMG/M metagenome (GOLD analysis project Ga0123341, IMG submission 89959) | Root nodule microbial communities of legume samples collected from Mexico - Turtle bean Mexico pink nodule | ecosystem: Host-associated > Plants > Roots > Nodule | place: Mexico: Nepantla...
AGAAGATATTGGAAGACATGGAATACCTGTTCCATCAGCTATGGGAAATGCAACTGCTAGCAGAGGCTTAGAAGTTGCAGTTGCTAATTTGCAGGAATACTGCAATGGTAAATATTTTTTTTTATGAAAAACAGGGACATGTTAGCTTATTAATATCACATGTTTCTGTCAAACAGAATAATTAAGAGAATCATAGTTATGTGCATTTCTTGTTAAAACTGCAATATTATAGTCCTTTTTTCATCAAGAATATTGTGACTGACAAAATACATTATTCAATCTAAGAATTTTGTGATCTGTGAGGATGTCTGCTTTCTTTTGTTGCAGATAGAATGGTCAGCATCCTTTAAAAGCTTAATAACTACGCTTAATCAAAACACAAATTTATTTATCAATGATGTTGACATATTTCTGTACGTATGAAACAGCTTCTTCATCTAAGGTCTCTCTAATTAGGCTTATTGGTCACGTAACACCTTTTTATGATCTTCTGGCTTTTACTGTATTTGTCACTATGGCCATCTAGAATTCCAAATACAAAATGAGTTTACTGAACAGAGTGGAGCTCATGTTTAATTTTCCAGAGGTATTTCTGCCTTTTTGTGTTCTGCTTTATCTTGGAATGCAAGTGTCCACATTTAAGGACATGTGCTTTTATCAAGTGTTATCTTTCTTCCATTTGGTGTGATGTGAACCAAATGTAAGCAATATTGAGGATTTAAATTGCATGGAAATTTTGTTTACTACCTTTTTTTCATCCAATAAGATTATCGGTAGCAAATGACTTTACTTAGCCTCGAGGGACACAATTCAACACTAGCTCAATTCTACCTTTCCCCATTAACAGGGTGCATGTTCAGAATTTTGCTTCTTGCCTTTTAGAATATACGAACATGCTGATATTTCTGGATTACCTGACCTTACATAAGGTTACAACCAAAATATTTAGTGGCAACCCATGAATGTTAAAACTGTGTTATGCATTTCTTAAGTAATAAATGTTTGATAATTCTTTCTCTATTTTTGCAGAACTGGAGAATAGATTGCTCTCTCGTTTTGATGCAGCATCACAGAAAAGAGAATTGACCACCATGGCCGAGTGTGCCAAAATTTTGTCTCAGGTAATAAAGTTTTGTTTTACATAATTACATCCCTTTCCCTTTCCCCTATAATCCCCGTGTCACTTTCCCATATTACTATTTTCCATTCAGATAACTTGGATTGTTTTACTGGTAAAACCAAACCAAGAAAAAAAAATTCTGAATTGTTGGTCATAGAAATAGTACCTGATATCATCGATATCTCATGTTCATGGGTTTTTGGAGGCCTTGTGTTATGTTTTTATTTTATATAGCTTATAATTCTTAAGTCCTATAGTTGGATATCTCTTGTTTTACTTGTCAATATCAATTTCAGTCTAATAGGCAGTACATCAAATTGAGTCTGTGCTTGCTTCCTCGTTTCTCATACCTCTGATGATATTCTTTTTTTGTCATCGTTTGTCACTTTCTCTATTATCTCATTTTCAACGATGCTTCCTTTTTCATCCTTCTCTTTCGCCAAATTGAAATGCATCTTTTGTCCATTGTTTATGATAATTCCCTCTTGTTAATTGCAGCACTAATTAATAAAAATTTTAAATTTAAGAGTAAAGGTGTATCGGTCTTCCTTTTGCTTAAATTGCATTGTACTTTGTGATTTGCTAGATGTTGTATAGTTGCCAATACTAAATGGAATTTAATGTTACTTTAGTTGGTCTGCGTATTGATTAAATTGTATTTGAAATTTAACTCATTTTAAATAGAATCCAAGCTTCAATTTATGGTTGTACAGTGTAGTTGTTTGAATGGTTGCTTTCAAATGTTTGTACTTTGTCTCTTATGCTAGCAGTATATTTTACTTACTTATAATGGAAATAAGTAAATTCACTGGTTTTGAATGCATCTACTTACATATCAAATGTTGATTTTTTAGTAAATGATGCATCTATTTAGCTAAATTACTATTTGTAATGCAGTTTAACAGGGGTACAAGCGCCATGCAACATTATGTGGCAACACGTCCAATGTTCATTGATGTTGAAGTAATGAATGCAGACACTAAGCTGGTTCTAGGTGACCAGGGTGCCCAAGTTAGCCCTAGTAATGTTGCTCGTGGGCTGTCCTCCTTGTACAAAGAAATCACAGGTTTGAAATATACTTTCTGCTGCTGTTAGTAAAATGAAAATTTTCTTGACAGAATCAATGACTGATGGTAGTTTTTTACAGATACTGTTCGTAAAGAGGCTGCAACAATCACAGCTGTATTCCCCACACCAAGTGAAGTTATGTCAATTTTAGTTCAGGTACCCAAAAAACTGTCTTCAATGAATATTGCGGTCTTGAACAGGTTATATAGTTTACTGTATTCACAAAAACCAATGTTCTCATAATTCTGTATGCAGCGAGTTTTAGAGCAGCGAATCACTGCCCTTTTGGACAAACTGTTAGAGAAGCCATCTATTGTCAATTTACCTTCCATGGAGGAAGGTGGGCTTCTATTAGTGAGTACAATTATCCAACTTCCTTCATTATTATCATCCAAGAGCCAGTTTAGACAGAAGGCTGATGCCAATGTGATTTGTATTTGATTTGATTTGAGGTTTCAGTATCTTCGAATGCTGGCAGTGGCATATGAAAAGACCCGAGAACTAGCAAGAGATCTACAAGCTGTAGGATGTGGTGACTTGGATGTTGAGGGTAATGTGTTAACTCTAAATATGCATGATTTTCTTAATTGATATCTGGTGAATGGTTTGGAACATAAATGCAAATGATATTAGAAGGACTTATGTTTGTTTGTTAGATGTATTTTTGACAATTACACACATGGTTTTGTAGTGAAACTTAAAAGACAATTATGTTTTCTTGATTTCTTGAGGCTGGTCATCTGTCTACCATATAATACAGTGTGTGTCAGTTGTTGTTGGGGCTTTATTATTTAGACTGTCTGAATTCTCACCTGGTTCCGTTCAACAGAAGAACAACGTGAGAGTGAAGTTATGTTGCATTTGTCTTGGAATTCAGAATTTGAGTTAAGCAAACATAATCTTAGTCATATAATGGGCATGATCATTGCGAATGCTTTTGAATTGTGCTTTCATACTGCTCTGCTTGCTTTGACAATAACTTGTGATTGATGTGCAATATAAGTGTTAGACCTAGAAGTATAATTATTATATGACTCTAATCTTGCCTCATGGCAATTTTGAACTAGGACTTTTGACTTTTTCTTAATTTAATGCATTTTACCCATCTTAGAAATATGTGGTAATGACATATATGCTTCATTCTTGTATTATTAATTCCATTCCCACTAATAAAGTAGTTTTTCAATAAATGTTGATGTGTCTTATGGTAACATGTGCTTTGTGCTGAATTAGAATATTCAAAAAAAGTATTAGGTGACTTAACAAAAAGTTCGCTCTTTATTCAGGTCTAACAGAGTCCCTATTTTCAAGCCACAAGGACGAATATCCTGAATATGAGCAGGCATCTCTTAGGCAATTATATAAAATGAAGGTTTGTGATTGTTTTAATTCTTTTCCCTTACACTTGTAATATGTGGAAATTATTTTATGATGATTCAAATAGTATAATAAAGATCACTATTTGTAGTTATACAGCTTTGATTATAAAAACTAAGCTATGGACATCAAACCAGACCTGATTACTGTAAACAACTAAACCTTGACCAATCATTCCAAATAAAGAAGCAAATATAATTAAATGAAGAAAAATAATGCACGGGCAGCGTGCTTCATACTTTATATGCTACAAAACTTCATAGCTTTGTTAATGGAATTTTAGTGCCATAGCTTGCTAGTAAGATCTTGTAATCGCTGATTGGGTAGCCCTGTTGTTAGAACTTCTGCCTACTGATCTCCAAAAGGAACATATGTTGTCTCCTTGATGAAGGTCTGGTCTATTTCTGCATGTTTTCTCATCAATCTGAACCAAATTATGGTTTTGATGTTGCAGAAAGCAACGTCATAGATACTTCATACATAATTCCAAGGTCACCAAGCATGATTTTTATCAATAATAGTTCACATAGCATCTAGGTCATCAAATATGATTTTTATTCATGTCTTGAATCCATTTTTCCTGTTTTAAGGCTTCTTGTACTGGTTTGGCGATCTTAATAGAATAATGGCTGATATAAAACTGTAGTGTTTCATAAAAAGGTGTTTAGTCGACACTAGACACAAACAGATATTTAACATAACATTTTTTTTTTTTGCTCAAGGTAACAAGCAAGTATTCAGTATTAGAATTATAATTAATAAAAATAATTTCTAAAGACTCTACAGTAGGAGTGCTTACCTGACAGTTGGGGTTGCTATTGAGCCTAGTTGGGTTTTCTCCTTCTATTGTGTATAAATAATGGCTTGTTGGCTTTGTTTTGAATTGCTTCAAATGCTTCTGATATGCTGTTAGTAGTTAGTGCGAGAGGAAGATGCCAAATCTGCACATGAGCAAAAGCAATAAGGAAGAGAGAAAGGCTCACCGAAAGCTCAACATGAGGCCCCTATGATTAATAACACTGGCTGAAGTTGAAGGGGTAGCGATATTATCATGTGACACTTGACATCTATTAGAAAGTAAACTTTAAGTCTAATTCAATCTTATAAAATTGACTTATTATATGTATCCAGTTATATTGTAATTCGGTCTTATCTCTAGTCGATGTGAGATCTTAAACTAACCCTCTTACGTTGAAAACTGGACATCTCGAGCATGAGACTAGATATTTATGGATGGTCCGATGACAAGCCTAATAAACCTCGTTAGAATAAATTCTAATATCATATTAGGAAGTAACTTTATATTCTCATATGCTACAAAACTAGCATATGAGGTTTGCAACCATATTATATTCTGTAATTTGACTTTTATCTGTAGTCAATGTGGAATCTCCAAAAAAACACCATTAAAAACATAAAATTTGGCAACTTTAGGGGTTAAATTTTGACTGCCCTAAGATCCAATACATGACAATGTTGACTCCGAATATGGAGAAGGCAACAGAACCAAAGGCATAATGTGAAATACTTTCAAAATAGAAATAGAAGGGAAGTCACATAATGGATTGGGGTAACACTATCGAGAACCTAAGTATGGCTGAAACAACTTCTCTCCAATACGATTTTGGAACAAACATTTGAAATAGAAAATTCTTGATAACTTCAAGGAAAAGGCAATTTTTCTGTTTGAGTGACTCATTTTGCTGTAGGATATTGACACATGTTAGTTTATGAATAACATGGTTTTGTTGTAGAAAATTAGGACAATTCTGATTCAGCTATTCCTTTCCACTGTTCAAGCATAATCATTTAATTGATCTTCCAATAGAAGTTCAAGAATAGTTGAAACACCTCCAATCAATCTTTCATCTGGTGAATTCATGAAACCTTAATTTAGTCACTCACAAAAGAAACTAACCATTTTGCAATAGAAATTATAAAAAATAGGAGCTGGTCCCCCAAACCAAACATGAGAATGAACGCTCATCTTTTCTATTATTGACAACAAATTAGCTTTTTTGAAATAGATGTAAATCACAATTAAAAGACTCGATGAACTCTAAAATAAACATATGAGGAACAATGCTTGAAGAGTTAAGATTACTTAAAGGAGGACGCACTAGACATTGACATTGAAGTCTAATTTGGGAAGGCACAAACTCATAACTAGTCTAATGACATGGAGTGGACACATTCAGTTTGGCAATGCCTTTTGTTTCTACACAATGCAGATTGTATAGCCTTCCCCATTAATGTTCAGTTCCATGTGTTCTCACTGAGACAAGATCTTGAATGACACAATAGGAAGGAAAGAATGCTACTGTTTACTACACATATCAAATCTTGAGTAACTTTATATATCAAATCAAGATTAATTGTGGAGTGAAGGAGCATGATGCACATTTTGTACGTGAAGAGAGGGTTGGAGTTGAAGGCTGCCACTTTCAGCAATTGGGTATGACTGACTGTGGCAGTGGTGATGCAAATGAATGCCAATAGGGAATCGTGTGGTATGCACAATATGGGAAAATGTCCTTGAAAGAGTGTGACGTGGCTTCCAGTAACAAGTCTCGTGGCAGTGGTCAATTCGTCGAAGTTGCTGGTCTATTAAAAGTAGGTGGTGGGATAGTGGTTGTAGAACTTGTAGTGCAACTGAAGGTGCCACTTAGGCACTGATGGCAGCAAGGAAGCCTGCCTAAGTTGGTCACAATGAAGGTGGAGACTAGGATTTATGTGTCTATGAAGGAAAGTGAATACTATTTTCTGATGATTCAAAGGTATAAAACACAGTTCACAATTTATACTACTTGAACTTAAAACTAAGCTAGAATTATGGACAAATCAAACCTGGTTACTGCAATTAAGGAAATTTATACCAATAAACCCTAATAGGGGAATATATCTAATAAAATCTGTACAAAAAAATAAATAATGTAGAGACTAAAAATCTTACACATGTTGCAACACTAATTCAATTGGACTCCAATAACATTTATGTCCCTAAAAAATACAGGTGGAAGAATTGCGAGCCGAAAGTCAGCAGATTTCTGATTCATCTGGGTCAATTGGACGCGCAAAAGGAGCTTCAGTAGTTTCTTCTCAACAGCAAATATCTGTTACTGTTGTAACCGAGTTTGTGCGTTGGAATGAAGAAGCAATCTCAAGATGCAATCTATTTGCTTCCCAGGTAATTAGTTGTTTGCTTTATTTTACAGGGCAGTGCAGTAGTTGCTTAGGGTAACTGTAGTAAGGACCTTCGGCCAAGTAAGTTTTGTTTATATGGATTAATGAAGCATAATGAGGTTGTTTTTTGTAGGCTTGTTCAAATTCATTTCATGTTGGTAAACTAAATACATATTTGGACCAGTATAAAAATCAAAGAGCCTTATTATGCTCATACTAAATGTGATTTTTCTTTATATTATAGTTTATCAAAACATTTTTTTAATAATTCACCATTTCATAATAATGCGTTTTTTGTTTGGCACTTACCAATGTTTAGGTAGTTAAGCTCTGATATTTTGATCTGAAATCAATATTTTAGTCCTTTATATGAATAATTGAAAGTATTCTTTTACAGCCTGCAACACTTGCAAACCATGTAAAAGCAGTGTTTACTTGCCTGCTAGACCAAGTAAGTTAGTTTCACACTTTGTCAGCATTCAGATATATAATACCTTTAGTGCATTCGAGTTCATTTTGAGGGGTCATTTTCTTTCTACTTTACAGGTTAGTCAATATATAGCAGATGGGCTTGAACGGGCTAGAGACAGCCTGACGGAAGCAGCTAATTTGAGGGAAAGATTTGTGCTGGGTACCAGTGTTACCCGTAGAGTGGCTGCTGCAGCTGCATCTGCTGTAAATACATGATCTTTTTGCATGCTCTTGTTAAAGTATATATAGAAGTGTAAAATACGAGTACATTTCACCAGACAATTTAACATTTATTTGTTGATATGCAGGCAGAGGCAGCTGCAGCTGCTGGTGAAAGTAGTTTCAGATCTTTCATGATATCTGTACAACGATCTGGAAGCAGTGTAGCCATTATTCAACAAGTACAATTTGAGCCTTGATTTTTAATTACTATTTTTAGATATTAACAAATTCTATAACTGAAATGAGTAATTCTCTGCAGTATTTTTCTAATTCTATATCTCGGCTTTTGCTCCCTGTTGATGGGGCACATGCTGCTGCTTGTGAGGAAATGGCTACGGCAATGTCAAGCGCAGAGGCAGCTGCTTATAAAGGATTACAACAGTGCATTGAAACTGTCATGGCTGAGGTCAGTTGTACCTATAATATTTTGAGTGATAACCAGTGGTCAACTACATTAAACATCATTGCTACTCTGTCTGCATACTATCCATCTAATAGAAAGGGGCTGGTGTGTTTTCTTTTGCTGTTCAAGTTGGAATCATAACTCCTAAACTCTTAAGTATTTCACTTTAAACCCCTTGACAGGTGGAGCGGTTGCTTTCAGCTGAACAAAAGGCTACAGATTATCGATCACCTGATGATGGAATGGCTCCTGACCACCGGGCAACCAGTGCCTGCACAAGGTGGATGTTTCTTGAAACTTGAACTGAAACTACTGAATACTGATGATTTTGATATTTTCTGTAATTTATATCTCTGCGCATGTGAACTAGGCTGTTTTTACTTTGTTGAATATTTGAAATTTTATGATTTCATTCTTCATGTATATTTAGCATGGTTTCAAAAATTGGATCAGTTCAAGGATTCAAGGTCCAACTGAGCTTGTTTTCATACATACCTATGAATACATGAAATTATATAAAAATATAATGTATGTTAGTAAACAAGTAGAATAAAGCACTGGTTCACTGGTTTCTAACCTTCTGCTTTTAAAGGGTTGACCAGAGACTAGTCAAAACATAAACTCTTGATCTCCCTTTCTAAACTGGTTGGTTTGAAAAACAAGCAAGGCTGTATAGATTCCAGACACTACACTACCGATGTCAATGTTATTTAAGGGACCAAGTTTTAATCTTATTTGAAATAGATATCAGCATTTAATTTTTAGTTTATTCCTCCAACTTTGTATTCTTAACTAACAAGTATACTTTGGTTTCCTGTGTCAGAGTTGTTGCTTATCTTTCCCGTGTGTTGGAATCTGCATTTACTGCTCTAGAAGGCCTTAACAAACAAGCATTCCTGACTGAGTTGGTATGATATGGTGTTTCTGATCATTGAATATAATATTGATTTGATGACTTTTTGAATGAAAGAGTTGGCTGCTTGTACAGAATCATTTAGGAGGATGATCTTTTCACAAGGTTCTTGGATCTTAAAACAAACTTTAATCGGTTGAAAGTCTCTTTTCTTGTAGTTGACAGTGTCTATCATTGTTTTTTCACTGGGGGAAAGTGGTTCTTTTGATTGTTTACTTGTTTGTGATAGTTCAGTTCCTAATCAATGTTTACTGATGGAGAAGGAGCCATACTATTGATTCATTTGTTGCTTCTAAGGAAGATCCAGCTTTCATGTAACGTCAGTCCAATCTGTCTTGGGTGGTTAATTTGGTGCAAGTGACACTGATTTGCTTCTGCCTGAAACTTTTTATTGCTTTCAACAGTATACTTTCATCTACTTATATTTATTACTCAATTATTTCAAAATTTGGAATCTGTCCAGTTCGTTAGCACTAATGTTATTGGGATTGCTGCTTTCTTTTGTGTCTGGACCATTTAAACATTATCTTTCACATTCATGATATGGACTCTACCCATAACACTTAGCTGAGCTGCTTTTTTAGAGAGAAAAAAAACAAGACCTTATGTATTTGTTGGGGAGTAAGAACAAGACAGAATTATACCAAGATATGGCAAGAAAATATAAAATGAAATTTGACTAAAAAATGGTTAATAATAAAGAATTTTGTTTGAGCCAACTGTGCATTAATAATGATCTTCAATGTTTGTTCTATTACCTGCCTTACTTGCATTATGCTATTTTTATTAATTGTGCATCATCGCCATTTTACCAGTTTGTGAGATGGCTATGGTAACATATTATATGTTGCTTGGGCTCTTTGTCCTAATTTCATTGATAACATGATAAATTTTGTCATTATAGGGGAATCGGTTGCACAAGGTGCTACAAAACCATTGGCAGAAGTATACTTTTAATCCAAGGTAATTGTCTGGGTCCTACATTCCTTATTTTCTCTAGCTTGTATATACATATTACTGTAACAAGTACTGCTTTGATATGGCAAAAAAATGTTCATAAGCTAATCACAAATTAATCCTTCTGAATTTTCTTTCGTCACCTTATGTATTTATTATAATGTTTGAATTATTTTCTCTATGCGCGTCTACTTGTGTACTTTAGGTTTTGTGAGAAGTCTTTTCGTCTCCAACTTCAAAATTTATGCTGAAAGTAATTTATGAAGTTTATATTTGTCACCAACTGGTTCTATAATATCCTGTTGATTGTTGTATGCTCATGAATTGCTTTGCAGTGGGGGGTTGCGACTGAAGCGTGACATTACTGAATATGGAGATTTTCTGCGTAGTTTCAATGCTCCTTCTGTTGATGAAAAGTTTGAATTGTTGGGCATGTAAGTTGAATGACATGCAATTTTTTTTTAAAATTCAAACCCCCCACCTCTCCCATTTTTACATACTAATTTCTGAAGGTTTTCTTTAGAACGGCCAATGTATTTATTGTTGCTCCTGAGAGCCTTGCAACTTTGTTTGAGGGCACACCCAGCATACGGAAAGACGCTCAAAGGTATAATTACATTGGATCTGTAAATAATGCAATGATTTATGTTTTATTGTTGGCTGTTATTATTATACTGTCCTCACCATCAGTATAAAATGACTCATAATGACATTTATATAAAAAAAATATATATTTTCCTGTTGCTGTTCTATTTCCTTTACACTCTTAAATAGTTTCATGAAGAGTCTTTGGGGTGAGAGTAATCCCCGATCAGGATATTAATTGTGAAGATTGTCCCTTCACACTTAACCATTGAATTCAAGCTTGGTTACAACTGAAGCCACCCTTTGTGGGTAGCCTTACGGTAATTTGGTTATTTAAGATGACCATATTAAGGATTCCAGGAAGATAAGTGGATCAAATGGAAGATTATTCAATAAAAAGTGATAAAGGACAATGTTAGGAAAAACTGTTGAAATTATCTGTTTAAATGATTTGACTAAAACTTTGTTTTTGATAGTCTAATGACGTTTACTGAATATGTAGTTCACACCACCTGTCAAGATAAGTCTTGGTGGTGGTGATGGTGGTTTTAGTAAGCCCCCCTCTCCAACACACAACATCCCAGTGAACAAATTAATTAATGTTGTTGAGTATGTTTGGTGATGAAAATGTTCATTTCTCTGCTGTGCAACAGATTTATTCAACTTCGGGATGACTACAAGGCAGCCAAACTTGCGTCCAAACTAAGTTCCTTGTGGTCTTAACAAAAGTCAGCTTGTGATCTGATCTTAAAATCTCTGGGTATGACTACATTCACCTGTTTCTTGGCTATGGGTACTGATGCTTGAACTGAATTCATTGGCGGTGTTAGAAGAGTGATTTAACAATTTGTTCTATACAAAATCATAGGAGGTTATTCAGTGACCGTTTTAGTAGAATTGAGTGTTCTTTCTTGCTGAATATTTGGAGGCATGAATAGGAAGGGAGACCATGTAGATTTGTAATTTATTTTTTATGCATAGTTTTCCTTTGTGAATGTAGTTGTATTTTTTTTGTTTTTGTTTGCGGAGTTGTTGATATTTGGTGCTAAGTGGACCAGGCTTAGACCGAGTAAATATAGTCAAATATTTGGACTCGTCGTGTAAATTAGTTTTTTTATGGAATGCAACGTATCATCTGTTGATCAGACTTCTCTGAAGAACATTCAAATCATAACTTAGGGGAAGATGACCAATTAGTCGTATGTTGAAATCATTTACCTCGGACTTGAGATCTCATTTCTGATTGAACCCAAAGGTAGAAGAGGGAGAAAACTCCCATACTCAAGTAAACCGTTATTACTGAAAATAAGAATGATATAACGGCTGTTATAGGACTTTGTAAAGGAGAGATTGTCCAACACTCTAGGATCATTTCATGTTTATGTTATCTATCTCATATAATCAAAATTATTCATTCACATTAAATGAATATGAACTTCGATCCTTTCTTCAATTTTCATGGAAGCTGTTTGTGTACTAGCTTAGACCGGTTAATCCGTTCTAAACTAAAGAATGAATGAGATAACTACTTTAGAAATACTTTTAGAAAAATAAATAAATAAAATAATTTTTCATTAGCTAAATTAGTGTATATACAAATTATATACTACTTTTTAAAGAAGTTAATGAGTTTCTACAAAGTAGTTTAAATATAAATTAATTTTAATTTCTGAGAAATTTTGATAGTTATCCAAGATTGAAGTTGCTAGAATTAATAACAAAATGCAAGTTACAACCAGGCAAACTGCTTAACCACAGTTGACATGCAAAGTGGTATGCATTACTTGTGGACAGAGTGTGGGCATACCATACCAGGGTATTTCTCAACAAATGGCTTCCTGCACCCAATCATTCTAAAAAATCATTTTACACATTTTAAAAGTACTTCTGGATTACTCTTTCTCAAATATTTCCTAAACATACTTTTCATAACCTTTTCATTTTAGAAATTAAAAAAATGTGTTCTGGAAAGAATATACTTTCCTATTCCGAAAATATACTTTGCTTACAAAACTCTTATTTTAGAATCACTCAAAATTATTAAGGATAATTCTGGTATTTCAAAAAAAATGTAGAAGTGCAAGAAGAAAAGAAAAATATAAGGGTGCATGAAGAAATACTCACCACCATACTAATGAATCAAATACCTCCATTGGATTCTTTCTTGGAAGACAAGATTTTCTTTCGTTATTCTTTTTCCTCTTTCCTTTTACTCGTATTCTTATCAACCTCATCTTTTTAAAATCCTATTTTCAATAAATATTCACTCAAATAACCCATGTGCCACATTGTTTACATGAATCTGCACTTGAAAAATCAGTTGGTCAGACCGATTTCTTCTTGCTTACATAAATTTTTATTTATCTCTAACTGTAGAATTTTTTTCTCTAATACTCATTATGCAGGCACACTAGCAGCAAAACTAGTTACAAGCCAAAATTAAGCTTTGAAATCAAAGTCATACATAATCATTACTTCCAAAAAAACCACTTAAAAGTTAAAGCTGCCATGTTGATAGTACACCTCAACAGACGTTGACATATCACAGGGAAACTAAAGATTCTCATTCATAACTAACAAAAATATAAACAAAATCTTATTAAATATAAAGTGACACTAGTAAACTAAATAATTTTTTTATGAATTTGTTGTTTACAGCACAACATCTAGTGCAATAACTTCACCCATAAGTAAAACTCCCCCAAAACTGGGTGGTCTAGAAATGGTTAAATAAAAAAGAAAAGAAGTTATTGCAGACTGAATGATAGCTATAAAACATTGCTGATGTTACCTATAACAGAACTTGATGATTAATTGCTTGATTACTAGAGCAATCAAAACCAGCACTAAAGTATCTAATACACACTGATGAAGAAGAGTAAAGTGAAAGTGAAAGTAATTAAAATGCCCCACTCATCTTAGTCCAACGTAATGCAATGTCCTTTCTCAATGCAACACCAAATTAAAGTTACTCTTTCTAGCTGGTCTCCAATAGGAAACAAACACTGCACACACTCTTATTTTATTTTACTTTCACAATATCATCTCCTTCAAATTTCATTTTCTTCTAATTTTGTGCCAAAAAGAGAGACACACGAAGCGCAAATCACGGTTTTATTTCTTCATTTTCAACCAATTAAACCAAAATAATTGATTCTTAAAAAAATAGTTTGAATTTAATGTGCATATATAAGTGTGTGTGTGTATATATATCTCCCAAAGTGAAAGAGACAGAGATTGCCGAAATTAGCGCCATTGTTAGCATGGCAATGCATAGTGGGAGCTTAATGGTAAACGAAATAAGTGTTTGATTCCTTATTTGGTTCTGAATTATTGGTAAGCAATATTGAACTTTGGTGCTATAATTAAAACCCTTCTTAGTTGGCTGATTGAGAATATATATATATATATATATATGTTATTTTTTTTATGTCTGCATTATCTTCTATTGTCAATAAATAATACATTGGACTAATTTAATAATATGCAAATACCAAATCCTCCATGTGTTGTGTCTGCACAAACTCTCTAATATCACTGCAGAATCTGTTCTGGATTCGTTCTACTCTATATTTTCTATATTTTGTATTTTTCTCTGAACCAAATAGATCCGTTACATTCATAACTCTGTACTTGATTCTTTTTAAACTCTATTCTTTAATCTCTTTTAAGGCATCTACTTATACTTTCAATTTATTTTATACTCTATACTATGTACCTGATGAGTTAACATATCGGTTAGTGTATTATATAATTTTTCATGTAAAGGGAATCAGATAATCAGATAGTAATTCCTGTATTCTCTTTTAACCTTTTATCTAGAGTTTGGATTTTGGCTCTTCGTTTAAAGTGTATTTGTAAAAATTTATCTGACGTTTAAGTAAGTATTTGGTATTCAGATGAATTATTATAATAACAAAGTAAATTTGTTTTGATTGTTGTTCCTATTTATATAGTTTTTGTGAACGTTTTATTGTTGGACCGAGATTAAGATATGTATCATGATTAAGAGTGTATTACATAATCTTCCGTACAACTTATCCTAAGTTAATCTTTTATTTACCTTAATACATTCTTCTTGTGATGGTCCAGTGACAGTTGACCAGTATTAAATATCATACGTTTTGACACAGTTAAGTTTCTAACAGTTTATTTTTATTGATATGAAAATTCATAGTATTGTAAACAAGATTAATCTTTCATTTAATGAACTACAAAAGTTTGTGATAGAATAGAAAAATTAATTAAACATCTTACATTCTTATAAGAATCATCTTATGATTCCATTATCTTATCACACACATTACACTTGCCATTCCCAACCTTCAGTTTGGAAGCTGTCAGATCTGTGAACAATGTGTTGTGTGTTGTGTGTGTATTTTATTTATGCAGATATACACTCAGATGCAATGTATGCAAATAGATTGAGAGATGAGGTCAAATACTATGGCCCATGACATATAACGTTGTTGTTGGTTTCTAATAATTGTGAAAGTCAGCTCACACGTGTGTCTCATATAAGCTTTGCATTTTAACTTTATTTTTTGGTTAAATTCATGTTGCATCATTCATCCAATCAAAAGCAATTTCAAATTTTCACAACAATGCTCTTTATGTTATCTCCGATTGTTCTTGTTTTTGTAGGAGAATGAAAAGGAAGGTGCAGAAGATGTTAACTTCAATATTTTTTCTCCACAACAACTTTCTGATCTTAACTACCACTTGTCTCAATCTCATCACAATGGCCACCATATTATTAAGTCTCCATTCCAAATCTAACTAGGGTTAGTGCATTCACCATTTTTTTCCATTTTTAGAATATTTGTTATTATATATACTCTTTTGTTTGATGTAAATCACACATCTTAATTTAATAAAAAAAATCTCTTGTAATATCAGAATTATTAATAATATATCATAAGTTAAGTTTTTTAAACTTATTATTATCGACTCTGAATTCTCTATTAAGAAGATTGGTCCTTTTTAACATGGTGTATAACACTAAAAACTTTTCGATACAAGATAAGACCGTTTACATGAAAGGAAAGAAAAAATATGTATTCGATGTAAATGTTTAATATCTTTAATGTAAGAGAATGTATTAAAAATCTCACGTCAATATGATATATGATTAAGTTATAATATATAAATTAATTAAAAGTTCACGTATAATTTGAAAATAATTTTATTATAAGAATTACTTAAACATTTTAAAGTTGTAGTTGATACAATGAAGATGTTCCATGATAACAAATTCATCATGTAACTTACACATCTTCCATCATAAAAAAAATCCAAACATAAATATATTTGTCACATTTTTACTCACATATTCACAAAAGTTCTTTATACTAGTTTCTTCAAATGTTTCATTGCTAAATCAAGAATCATCGACATTTATTCTCCAACTTAATATATATTATATAATTAATTATTTTATTATATTTTTTATTTAACTTGATATATATTTATTATTATATATATAGTCTTTTTCATTGATAACACATTTTAAAATAAATTATTTTATTTTTTTATCTAGTGATAAAGTGTTCATTTAAAAAATCTAACTAGTATTACTTGGATTATGTAAAAGTTATGCATCACTAAGTTCTATAAGAAATATAATTACTTTAAAAAGCCCATTTAAACACGTGGTCGGTGCAATAAAAAAATGAATACGCATGGTTAACAGTATGAAGAAGAACTGAATATTCAAAGTGTACCTTCAAAGACAAAAGTATCAGAAAAGCATAACCATTCATTAAATTACAAATCATCAATAAATATATAATTCTACCCATAAATTAAAAATTCTCAATTGTTTTTTTTAGACAAAAATCATTTTACTTATATAAAATAAATAAATAAATGTTGCAATACAGAGTTAAGGAAAATTTAACTAATTAAAATAGACTAATTACCTAACGAATTAAAATTATTTAATCGGTTACCAAATAATTAGTTAATTACTAACTAAATAACGAAATTCAATCACGCAAATTTATGCAATATATAGCTCCACACCACTTCGATATAAATGCCAAGAAGTTCATTTTTAAAAAATAAGACAATTAAGTTGTGCATGCTTTTCCAAAATAAATTAGTACATATATATACAGCAACATATACAATAATGTAAACTACATCGTCTTTTGTATTTATTTCCCTTCGTCGTATTATAACAAGTACTGCTAATAAATAATGTACTATAAGAAAATAAACACAATAAAATAGTATAAATTTTAATTATTAATACTCTCACTGTCTTAACTCATCTTTTTATTACAGTTGGTTGTGTTCAACGTCCATACAAAAGAAAATTTTACTATATTAGGCGAAAAATAAATGCTACTCGTGTTATGTGTAGTTAAATAAGAATTATTATAAGATTAAATATGTTTTTCGTTTTTTATTATAACGTGAAATTGATTTTTTTTTTTTGTAATACAAACTTAAAAACATTTTTTGAGTATATATAATAAGAAAATTATTGGAATGAGTTATTATCGGTGTATGTGACAAATAAATTTTTACTAGGATGTTAAAATATTTCATGTTAACTCATGTTGATGTAGATGTTATAATATTATAATTAACATCGTTCATATTATCATTAGTTACGTAATTTATTTCAATAATTTTTTTAGTGTAATTATTTCGAAAACATAAATTCGGACTAGAGACAAAAATAAATTTTGCGTGAAAGTAAGAACATAAAGATATTTAACCCATTGTTCTATTATTCTGAATAACTTTCACTACAAGAAAATCATGAAATAGAAACTGATTTTATAGACAAAAATAATTAGTTACTATAATGACTAAATTAGAGAGCATTTTATAAACTAAATAAATTTTTGGTTTCTAAATTGGTATCTAATTAGCAACCAAAGTTTTTGCTACCAAATTTAGAATCTAAATAATTGGTAGTTAAAACCTTGGTAGCTAATAAGATATCAATTTAGAAACCATTTAACAATAATAGAAACTATTTTAGAAACCAAAATCTTTTTTAGTTTCTAAAATAGTCTCTAATTTAGTTACTATTGCAACTAATTATTTTGGTCTCTAAAAATTAGTTTCTATTTGATGATTTTCTTGTAGTGCTTAATGATTTGAAAATAAAAATAAAGTGAAATTGAAGGGTGGTTGATCACGTTTTACAATTGGATTAATAACATGGGAGATTAATTAAGCCTCAATGATTATATATTCAATTAAACTGTTTAAATAATTGAGTTCACTCTTTATTTAAGGAAATCCAAATCAAAATCACATGATAACAATAATAGAGTTGAAAAAAGAAAACTGTATGAAAGAGTGCAGATATCTGTTACTAATTAATATACATATCTTCTTTATATAAATATTAGTAGATGATTATGTTAAGGAAGATTTGCATGGCTAATTAGCACTGTGATTGTTCATTAAAGAAGCATTAGGTTAATTCAACAACTCACTTTACTACTGCACATCAACGTGCTTGGTAGGTTGTTAATATTAATTACTCCTAAATTAACAATTAGTGGTCCTCTCTAATTAATTAATATATATATATATATA
>Ga0123341_1001438_pt1 | contig 17857 bp, 13 predicted proteins | sample Turbeapinknodule_FD_89959 | JGI IMG/M metagenome (GOLD analysis project Ga0123341, IMG submission 89959) | Root nodule microbial communities of legume samples collected from Mexico - Turtle bean Mexico pink nodule | ecosystem: Host-associated > Plants > Roots > Nodule | place: Mexico: Nepantla...
AAATATATCATTTTTAATAAATATATATAACAATTGTTAAAAATAAAGTATGTGTTCAATTATTCAAAAAAATTAAAAAATTAAAATTTTAATATTAGAATTGTAATTTTTTTATTATACTAAAATTATAATACATTATTATTTATTAATAATATTATTTAGAAACTCACACAAATCTTACTTTTATCAAACTTATGATCATTGAATCTTACATGAATAACTTCTTCAATAATAGACGTCCCAGAGTTGTACACTTTATATGTTTTAGATGTTTTAAAATATTCAAGTAAAATCCTTTCATAATTTTTGGAATCAAACTTTCTAGGATCGTCTTTTGTATTCAAGATAAAACTTTGGACTCCAAAAGGATGGAAATAGGAAATGTTGGGTTTTCTATCCTTATACATTTCATAAGGAGTCTTATTAGTCAAGGGTCTAATGTAAATTCGTTTTTGTAAATAGTAGGTTGTATTTATTGCCTCTGCACAGAAGAATTTTGGTGAGGAGTTGGCTTTTAACATAGTTCAAGTCATTTCTTGTTAAGATATATTATTCCTCTCAACAATACCATTTTGTTGCGGTGTTCTTGAAGTAGAAAAGTTAGGGTTTATGCAAATAGTTTTCACAAAAGACTCGAAAAATTTCATTTTCAAGTTCTCCACCATTATCACTTCTGATAGCAACAATATATAAGCCTTTCTTGTTTTGAACTTGTTTAAAGATTTTATAGAAGACTTTGAAAGTCTCATCCTTATGGCTCAAGAATTTGGCACATGTTCACCTTATAAAATCATCAATAATGACTAGACCATACATTTTGCCTCCAATAGACCCAATTATGGTGGGTCAAAAAAGATCCAAGTGTATAAGGTAAGAGGTCTTTGAGTGGACATGTCATGTTTGCTCTTCAATGAGCTATTAACTTGTTTTAAGTACCATAAAAAAGAGGGAGATTGTTATAGTAAAAGTCCAACAACCTATGATTTTGATTAAGTTCTTAAAACAACTAAATATAACACATGGTCATTCTTCATTTGTAAGACAATAACTTTTCAACTACAGATCACGTAAGACATAAGTATTTCATCTAACAGGCGATACAACATTGAGCAATATTATTTTTACATATGATAAGCATAGTTGATGCTTAGACGATACACACATAGTTTAAGCTAACCTTGTTCTATACAAAAACATATATGCTTATCTATGTTGTAGGGGATGTTCGTACTTCCGTTTGCTAAGAAGTTTCGTATACAAGAACAAGTCACATAAAATGATCTCTTGGATGAAGACCTAGAGTTTCTTTTCTTCATAATTTCCCAGACATTAGCAAGGACAACTATAGAAAGACTATCTACTTCGTACGACTTTGCATTTTAGAGAAAGTCAGGTAAAGGCACACTTCCCAAAAAGACATAAGTACATATTCAACTATTGGGAGGTTATGTAAAAGAAGAAAATGCCTTTTAATGTTGCATGAAGTTCTTTTAATGCATCCTTCACATTCAAGCTCATTAGAAGAAAGAAGGACATTCAGAAGGGCTGAAGTTACTCAACAACTAGAAACAAATTTACAACGACTACTTTTAGAGCCTATATAAAGCAATTCAAGAAGAAGAAGAAAGTGTGAGACTACGCTTTATAATACTAAAACACTACTTAATTTTCTATGCCTATTAAAAGCTTCATAGATAACCCTATTTGTGTTCAATTAACAAACTAGTTTTGCATATGTCTATAGACGATATTTCTCTCTAGTGGGCAATTGTGTGATTCCTTGATCACCACACAGATAGTCTTCCTATTTTAGCTAGGATTGTTGCTTGCTAAAGAATACTTGTTTTTAGCTAGAAGTGGTTGTTGTTTAAAGAATACTCAGTTAAATTAGAAGTGACTTAGAGACAAATATTTGGTTAGCCAGAAATGGCTTATCAAAAAAGTACTTGGTTAAGCCAGGAGTGGCTTATGAAAGAATACTTTGTTAAGCCAAGAGTAGCTTATGAAAGAATACTTTGTTAAGCTAGGAGTGACTTGTGAAAGAAAGTACTTGGTTAAGCCAAAAGTGACTTGTGACTGAATACTTGGTTAAGCCAGAAGTGACTTGTGAAAGAATACTTGGTTATGCTTGAAGTGACTTATGGAAAGAATACTTGAATGGGATCAACCAAGCGTGACTGAGAGCATAAACAATACTCGAGGTGTTAGTTAGGAGTGACTACAAGCCTAAACAATACTCAAGGGCTTAGTCATGTGCTTTCCACAACCCTCTATTTTTGTGTTTTTCACAATCCTCTTATGTGATCAAGAGTTGATTAGGTTGGTATCCTCTTGGAGTCTTCCAAAGGTAGAACATATCCTCTTCAGTGTGTTCATGAGTTGATTTCGTAGTGTTTGTTGTCTTGTGTTTGTTTTCATGTTGTGAGTGCTTGTACAAACATTTGAAGATATTGGATTACAGTTATTCTAGGTTGAATAATTGAGACTAGATGTAAGATAATTTGTGATATAAACCAGTAGAAAAAATTTTATGCAATATTTTATCAATCTTGATTCTCAATTTCATTGTATTCGGTTTTTCAAATTAAAATAGGTTTTAAAGAACTTGAAGAAAGGGTAAATATTTTTTAAAAAGTTTTTAAAACCAATTCACCCCCTCTTGGTTTTTCTAAGCCTCGTTCTCTTTTATAACACTTTTGCTCTAAATTCTTGAAACATAGACCTTTCTCATGTCATGTGTTGTGAGCGTGACAAGCATTTGTTTGTTATTGTTAAGAAAATATGTGAGAGGTATTATTTTTATCTTAGGTACCTACTTAGATTTGGGTCCTTTCAAGTTAGTGTGTATAGGTCATTTCTTCTTTGGAATGCCATGAGACAATGTAAAATAATTGAATGCGTGTTTGGACTTTTCATGAGGCTTATCCTCGCTATAGGAAATCTCATATTTAACACGAGGTTTCCTCAAAGTTCTTATAAAAATTTTAAGCCTTTTATCCCCTATAGAATTTGGGACATAACTTTTCTTGGTGTTAAATTTCATCTTGTATTCCATTTATTGCTTTGTTTGAGTCTACAAATGGCCTTTTACCGAGAATTTTGGTTTTCAAAAGAATTTCCTTTTTGAATTTCCAAAATTTGTACTTTGAATTTTAAGGTTTTACTTCAAATCCTAATTTTCTTCATACAACTTGTTAATTTGTTTGAGCTCAAGCTTTTTTCATTAACAAGAGCATATGATGGGTCATGCCTGAGTTTTAAAGATTTGAGTTGATAAGTGAATGCATATGCATAGGAAAGATCTTTATTTAATGCAAATAAAAGCATGTTCTAGATTAGAAGTTACTTTGATTGTAATTATAATTTACTTTCAATTGTAAATTTTGTTCAATTTACAAAATAAATACAAAATAGTAATTATAATATTTTGGCCCATTAAGCCCAACAAGTTTAGAGTCTGGACCGTAGAAGTCAAGGGAGGCAAGGAGCATTTGGGGCCACTTTTCTAGCCCACAAACTATACATGGATGCCCTAATAAACAAACAAGGAACACATGGAGCAAGCATGGAACATATTTAACACGTGTTAAATGTGAAAAGCAAGTTAGATCAAAGCACATGGCTTATCTTTCGATGAATGAAAAAAAAATGTTGTTACTATAGTTGAATTTTTTTAAAGGAATTTTATTTCTAGAAGAGTCTTATCTTGTCTATTAGATTTAAGTGGAAATTCACCATCATCATTCATCTTGAAAGACTATCCAAGTGGTGTGGCTTCAACATGTTTCCATTTCATATAAGTTCATTCTTCCCTCTTTTTCTTCTTTAATTTTTTCTCATATTTGTCTAGTTATCCATCTATGTGTTTGTTTCTCCATTGTCATGTTGCTATTGTATGTTTTTTTTTAATTCTTTTCTCTTAATGATGTAAGCTTTCACACTTATTTAATTTTTTCAGATTAAATTCGTGTCCAGTGGTCATCGAGTTTCAATCCCTTTCCATTTCTAAAATCCAAAAATAACACATAAACCACCTAAAATACTAATTGTTTGATGAAATCATTTTTGAGCAATTTCAACTCATATAATGGGTTCTTTTGTCACATTTTAAAATTATTTCTTATAGTTTTCCAAGTTTAGAAATAGTAGAGATAAATTTATAAAGGATTGAATAATAGTGTAAGTCATTGGAAATCTAACCCTTTATCGGATTTGTTAGACGATGGATCACAAGGTGTGTTGGTAATGATATTTGTACTTTTCATTCTTTTCTTCTTTAGATTTAAAAGAATCCAAATCTTCCCACGATTACATAAGACTTTTCTTTTTGAAGAAGTTTTTCTTCTAACTTTTATCTTGTTTTGGGAGTTTTGATATAAAATGTCGTGACTTCTTGCGATCATAGCATCTTTGCATTCATTTTGATCTTTGCCTATAAAGTTTTTTTTTAAAGACTACATTCCTTCTCCACATTATGTTGAGCTTTTTTGAGGGGAAAAGGAACTCGTCCTCTTCTTCGAACTCCTTTCCATTTGAAGAATTAAAGGCTTCTTTTATTTATAGGCATTAAGAACAAGAGACTCTCTCTCTTCTTTTTCTAGGCATCATGTTGCAAAGCTACTTCATGGGCCTTGAGGATACCAATGAGTTCTTCTAAAGTTATATTGCCCGGTTTCTTAGATGCTCGTTGAGTTGTTTCTTGTGATCTGGTGTGGGGAAACTTCTTCTGATTTTATGAATGTGTAGTTCTTATGAACCTTAATAGAGGGAAAAGCTCATTGATGATGATCTAAATCATTATAACATAGCTTGAAAACTTTCATCTTATCCATGAAAAAAAGACCCTTCATAGATAATAGTAAGGGTGTCCCACATTTGTTTGCATGAACTTTTGAATATTCTTCTTTTCACATGACACACATGGGATCATGTTTTACTCTAGCATTGATGTGGTACAAATGATTTTGTTCCTCTATTATAATGCTTTTGGTAGATGGGTTTTATTCATTATCTAATAGGATGTAGTTCCCATTCTCCATGATATATAACATGTCCATATGACATGATTAAATGAATGCTAACATTATTTTCTTCCAGTAGTTGTATTAAACTCCTTTTAAACTCCTTTTAAAGTAAGTGGTTTGTTAATCACATGACCTTTGAACTCCACAAGTCTTGCAAGGATCGTGTCTCTCATTCTGTCAAGAACTAACCGTAAGAGGTTAGATTTAATACCTAATAAGGTACAAGCACGCTCTACAAAGGTAGGGGTTGAATAGAGCACATATTTTTTTTTTCATAGAACATTAGATCATCTAGTGGCAAATATTACATCTTATATTAGGCTGTTGGAGACTATTTTTGAATGGATTGTGTTAGTTTCAGTAGTGCATCTTACCTTGTATGTTTAGTTATTATATATAGAAAATAGTTGGACATTGTTTGATAAGTGTCACTATTTAGTGAAATTTCATGTAAAAAAAATGTTAGACATTTATTGATTTTAATTGTTGATTAAGCTATAACTCAACCCTAATTTGAAAAATTATAATTTAATAATATATTTTGGAGTTATGAGATTAATATAACTATTTATTCCTAATTTTATGTTATTTTTAGGAATTTAATGAGAAATGAAGCAAAGAGATATATTATGAATAAAAATATCACTTAGCCCAAGCTCAATTAGGTTAAATAAGGGCGTAAGGCAGAGAGAAAGAACGGAGGGAGGAAACCCTAGGAAGCAACCGTTAAAGAAAATTATGTTTTGGATCTCCTTCGTTTGTTTTGGTGCATGTAATGACCATCATGAATGGCTAATTCCTTTCTTTTGGGATTGAATGTAATATTTTCAAACTCTGATGAATCCTGGTAATATTCATATATGATATTTTCTTCTTCTTTGATATTGGTATTGCCATTTTATGCTTAAAGCTTGAATTTTTATTCATTAACTTGATTATTATATTTTTTGCTTAAATCTTTAATATTTATTCATGAACTTGATTCTTGGATCTTGTGCTTAAAGCTTGAATTTTTATCCATGAACTTGATTCTTGTATTTTGTGTGTAAAGCTTGAATTTTTATTCATGAACTTGATTCTTGGATTTAACTAAAAAGTCCTTCTAAGAATCTGACCTAAATGAGAATACTTGATATGTTTTGATACTAGACATAGATTAGAATATATCAATTGCTATATAACATCTCACAAAAAAAAAACATGTAAGTTGTGACAATTTTAATATGATGGTTATTAAAAATTGTAACAATTAAAAATCCCGCTTTTTCATTCCCTCAATCAGATTTACTTTATTTTTTCTCCCAAAAAAATTCATTTCCTACACTTCGTCAAAGTTTCAATTTTTCAAAACCCTATTCTATTATTCATTTCCTAATTCCCCAAAATTTTCCAAAATCTTTTGAAACCCTATTCCATGACTATTTGGAAAATCCTTCATTGCGCGTGTCAGCTCATGTGTCGTTGTCCTGTCACAATGATTCTTAACAAGGAAAAACGACGAGGAGGTCGGGGTTGACATTGAACTAGACAAAGGAGTCACACACCTGTTCAAAAAACGATTAGACAGTTCTATTCCACGCTAGAGATGTCGATGGTGGGAGGAGATAAGCCTTTGCAAATGAGGAAGGTGGTGAGGGATACATACTGGTACTAGAGTTCGAGGAAAAAAAACTGGCTCGTCCTCTCTACTTGGAACTAACTTAAGGGCTTTATCCTTTTCCCTACCAAAAATACACTTCTTGGGGCATTTGCTTTCATATAAATCATTATTTGTTCATGAGAGGTATATATGGAGGTTTCCTCTAAAAGGTTCTCGGGTGCCCAGGGGTACATAGCTTGATAATCCATCAAACAGAGTATGTAGAACAGAAAACAACAAGCAAATGCAGGCACACATTCAGGCATACATCTAGGCAAAGAAAATCACACTTAAAGTTGCATTTCACATTCAAGCAAAACTATTAGCAAAGATAACGACGAGCATACGCAGAGAAGGATAAATCTAAAAACAGACCCAACCTAGGTAGTAAGGTCACAGCAGGTATTCCAAGCAAGTTATCATGCGAACAACAAGGTAATGGTTTAGGTAAGAAAAACATACCTTGGTTCAAGGAGCAATTGAGGGCAAAGAGATTTCCTAGGTTGAGGAAGGAGGTGCAAAGTGTTTGAGAAAGGCACAAAAAATTCGTGAGAGTGAAAGAAATGAAACAGTAAGAGGCAAGCGTTTTCGAATGGTAACTTAAGCAAATGAGAGAAAAACAAGCGACAACGCCTTTCCACCAGCGATGAAGAGGCCATGTGTACGTTCCCAGTTAAGTATGGTGAAATGTCACCTCAGAAACGCTTCGTGCATTGTGCCACGTCTGCCCATTGTGAGACCGACACATAAGCCATTAGTGCACGCGATTATCCCTTGGGCGTGGCCCTCTCCCGGGTCGTATCTATCCCAGGGATTCTCCAAAGGTGGCGTGGGTACTTCACGAGTCAGGTTACTCCCTACTGGTACTGGGGATATGGCCTTGAAGCCACCTTTCTCTTTCCCTTATCACTGTTCTGAGGTACCGGGGCCCGAGGCCTCCTCGTCTGTATCGTGGCCTCTTATTGTATCGTCCCCTCCACGGTCTTCCCAACCCGTGGGTATCGGGGAATGGTAACATCGACGCCTGAATCTGGCGACGCCCACACATGGCGACGCCCACACCTGGCGACGCCCACACCTGGCGATGCTCACACCCGGCGACGCCCACACTTGGCGACGCCCACACATGGCGACGCCCACACCTGGCGATGCTCACACCCGGCGACGCCCACACTTGGCGACGCCCAAATAGGTCAACTCTGACTTTCCTCCTTGGAGCCCCCCTTGGTGGGTCCCGCCATATGTTTGACTTTGACTTTGACTTTGTTCAATGCCCGGGGACGGGTCGGTACAGTTCAGGTAAGAAAAAAATACCTCGGTTCAAGGAGCAATTGAGGGCAAAGAGATTTCCCAGGTTTAGGAAGGAGGTGCAAAGAGTTTGAGAAAGGCACAAAAGATTCGTGTGAGTGAAAGAAATGAAACAATAAGAGGCAAGCGTTTTCGAATGGTAACTTAAGCAAATGAGAGAAAAGCAAGCGACAACGCCTTTCCACCGGCGATGAAGAGGCCATGTGTACGTTCCCAGTTAAGTATGGTGAAATGTCACCTCAGAAACGCTTCGTGCATTGTGCCACGTCTGCCCGTTGTGAGACTGACACATAAGCCATTAGTGCACGCGAGTAGTCTCTTCGCTGAAGCAAGCTCAGCTCGAGCCTGGGGGGCTTGTGTACCAGACCAGAGCGCTCAAAACTCAGCACTCGGTGGTCAAACCTCGGCACATGTCGAAGACAGGTCAGCTCAGCCTCTTGGCTAGAGTAGCGAGCCATGTAATTGGGCCCCAGTTGTATGGGTAAGTCTGTTTCTGTATAACTAAGGTAATCCTTCGCATGTAAAACCTACATGGCTAGTGAAAGGTAATTGTGGACCTAGGGTGCACTTAGTGCGTATGGGGTCTATGTTAAGTAAGTGTTTTCTTTTAAACCTAAGCCCATGTGTGTTAGGGCACGTAGAGGTTAGGTTGCATGTAGAATGAAAAGTAACATAGCACCACATAGAGGGTTCCTACGTAAACAGACTGGACCCTTGATGTTGGTACATGAGTTGGTACCCTGGTGGTTATTCTGTTATTATTTTATGCACTCCCTGGAGGAAAGATTTCGTTTTGTTACAGCACCAATAGAGTGTGCCTCTGAACAAAATATTTTCCTGGTGAGTATGCTTTTAGTTGAGATTAGATTATCGTATGGAAAGTTGTTACAAGAGGTAACCTATAAAAGGGGCTTGAGACCCCAGGTAAAGGTACGCTGTTTCTAAGACTGAAACTTACTACTTCTTAAATTCTTATAAGCCCTGTACTTACTTGATCATTGGAATGCAATCAACAGGTAGGGCTCTCAACGGAGCTACGCTCCAGAGCAGCAAGAGATAGGACGGACTCGTGATGAAACATATGGAACTAGAACTTGTCATCAGAGTCAACTGACGAGCAAGTCAACCGGTTAAAAATAGATAAGTCGTGTAAAAGATGATAACTTAAATTTGAAGTAGTTGTGAGTAATTTTTTTTCCAAATCAGAAGTCATGCTCTAAAATTCGACTTCTAAATTTGATTTTTTTTAACTAAAGTTGTTGTTCTTGCCGGTTGACCTGGTCGCCGGACGACTTCAATCCCAAGCTCTAGCTCCGTCTATCTCTGGTGAACTCTTCCCTTTGGGGTGCTGGAACGCGGCTCCGTTGAGACAAATGGCTTATAAGAATCAAGAAGTAACTAGTTCCAGTCTCAGAAACAACGTCCCTTTACCTGGGATCTCAAGTCCCTTTTATAGCCTACATCTTGCAGCAATTTTCTATCACGAGAGTCCCTTTCAACTGAAAGCCTGTGTCAATAAAGATATTCTGTTTTAGGGCACATTATTTTAGCGTCGCAGCTAAACAAAATCTCTCCTTTTTGGAGTGCATCAAATCTTAACGGAATAACCACCAGGTTACCAACTCATGTACCAACATCAGGGGTCCAATCTATTTCACGTAGATACCTGCAACGAGGCGCTACGTACTACACATTCAACCTACTCATTTTGCCCTAGCACACATGGGCTTAGGTTTAGAGGAAACATTTTGCTTGTGCTAGACCCACACACACTAAGCACACCCTCAGGTCCATTACTACCCCTTGCTAACCGCCTGAGCCTTGCGCGGGGGGGTTACCTTAAGTATATAGAAAAAAGTCAAACCATGTCTCGAGTCCAACCCCTAGACCCATAAAATTAGCTTAGAAGTCGAGCTAGCCTAACTGAGGCTGATCTATGTGCGCTGAGCTCTGAGCGCTCTTGCCAGTACACAAGCCCTCCAGGCTCGAGCTTAGCTTGCTTATGCGAAAAGGCTATCTGCTCTCCCTGGGGATCCTACGTGTCTAGTGAGTAGTGGCGCTCGTGGCACGACGCATGAAGCGTCCCTGAGTGGACATCTCACCACACTCCATCGCAAGCGCACACGTGGTCTTTCACCAACGGCCAAGACTTATTGTTGTTTACCCTTCCCAACACAGGGTTTTATAACGTTCGAAACTTTGTCGTTTTCTTAGAGTTCCATTTCTCTGCACGAAACTTGCGCGCCTTTACTGAAATTCTCTAAACCTTTCTCCTTATCCTAGGCAACCTCCTCGCCTCATCTCGCTCCTCGACACAAGGTACTTCCCTTAATCCACGTTCATGAACTGATACCCTTTAATGCTTTCATTATTATTGTATCTAGTGTTGTGGGACTATTTCTGCATTTGTTTGTTATTTCTTCTAGCCTCGCTATTTTCTCGAATGCGCGCTGTTCTTTATTATTTGAATGTGTGGTTGTGCCTTGCTTTTCTTGTTTTAGATATACTAAATGATGGATTACCAAACCATGTATCCCTGGGCCTCTGATACCTTATTAGAAGAAGCCTCCATATACATCTCATCCGAGGAAATAGTACGTTATATGAAGAGTGAGCGACCTAAAAAGTGTATTCTAGGTAGTGAGGATGATAGGGGTCTTAGGGTTGTGCCTTGTAGGGAGGATGAGCCGGTCTACTGCGATGAATCCTCGAACCCAGATGGTTCTTTCTTGTTACTTCTACAACACGATTTTTAAAAAGGTGCTTCTTCACCTTCCCCTGTATAACTTTGAGAAAGCCATTCTCACTGAAATTAATGTTGCCCCAGCCCAACTACACCCAAATAGTTGGGCATTTGTTTGAGGTTTTTCTATCCTCTGCTCTCACTTCGGCCATCTGCCATCAGTGGAGGTTTTTCTATACTTCTTTGAAGCCAAACGCCTAGGTCGCCAACTGTGGGTATCCTTCAATGGAAGCTTGAACTTCTTTCCCGCAATCTCTTTCTCTTGAGTCTCACCTGTAGGCTCAGGTCGCCTCTTGCTGACGATCTTTGCACGAGTGATCCCTTTAGACTCCTAGATCTGCTCAGCGATCACACATATTCCTCTCTTGTTCTTCAAGCTGTTCTTGTAACATTTCTTCGCCGTCTCCTGGTCAGACTTGATAACGATTACTCCTCCTTCAAAGGAAGGAAACTTCATCTTCATGTGCCTCGTCAAGGCCACTGCGCCTAACTTGTTCAAAGCAGGTCTGATATTGATCATCCGGGACGAGGTGCCATTTGAGAAGGTTGTCCTTAACTCCACGTGGCCCCTCACTTCAACCTGGTCTCCAGCGAAACCAAACAAATAACCTTCGTAAGGTCTTAGCTGGTCAGGCAACAGTTGCAACTTGTTGAAAGTCCCCAAAACATCACGTCGGCTGAGCTCCCTTGGTCGATGAGGACCCTATGTACTCTTTTGCCCAAAATCACGAACGAGATCACCACTAGATCGTCCTCATGTGGGACTACATCTCTCAATTCAGCCTTGGTGACACAGGTCGGGCTCATCCGGCTAATCGGGCTCTTGTGCCTCTATTGTCATCACCTCCCTTGCATATCTCCTACATTGTGAGGCAGTATATCCTCATCTCGAAAAACCTCCTGAGATTGTATTAATCTCGTTGTGAACAGGCACCTCGTGCCTCTTGTCTACTGATTGGAGTTCCTCCTTTGTCCCTTCTCGGCTTCCTTCAAGGTATTCTTTCAGGACGCCTTCCTTCACCAGCCCTGCTAGCTGGTGTTGAACTTTGGAGCTTTGATGTTTCAAATCCACATAAAGCCTGAAGTTGTGCTGCTTATTGGTTTGGGTTTAGATTATGTTGTTTAGAGTATTTGTTAAGATCAGATATAATTCCTACACAAAGCTTGATCAATCAGTTTTTAAAGAAACAAAGTGTTTTTCCAAGCAAAGAGAAAACAACCGGTTGAATCATCGAGATAATTGGTTGTTTGTCACTTAGCTGGCTTGAGGTTTTTGAAACTATTTTTTGAATTAGTTATGCAACAACTTAACTCATTCAACTAGTTAAATCATGGTTTCAACCGGTTAAATGTGTGTTTTCATAACAGTTTTTTGAAAACTTGTTTTAACTGATTCAGTGATTAAACGACTAGATTTCAAATGCTATAAATATAACCTTCTTTCAAATTTTTAACATACGAGTTTAATACATTGTTGTGGAATCAAGAGAGAAGTTTTTCAAAGTTTAGCAAGATTGATGATAAAGCTTTGCTCTGGTGCAATAACTGATCATAAGACTTCTGGTTTTGTAATTCCAAGTGTTTTCTATTCTTGCTTAGTTTCCTGAAATTGTACTTTGATGTGTAAGTGTTGGTAAAATCTTGTAAAGTCAGTGGGATTCTGGCTAGAGGTGTGAAGTGTTGCAAAGAGGGTGAGTAGGCTTTGTGAGATTCAAAGTCACCTCTTTGTGGTGTGTTGTAGTAATTTGGATTTTGATTGATAGTGGAATACTCAGAGGTTGTTCTGAGGACTGGATGTAGCTCAAGGTTGAGTGAACCAATATAATCTGATTGTGTGAATCTCTCTATCTCTCTCTCTGTTATAATTTGTTTGTTATTTGATTTGTTGTCATAATCAACCGATTATTTCATATTTCAACCGGTTAATATTCCTGCTTTATAAAATGCTTATACTTGCTTTTATCTCTGTGATATAAACAACTTGTTATATCGAACTTGTATGAACTATGAACTGTGGTGCATAAGAATGAAATTCTTTGTTGAATCTATAGGTAGAAATATCTGGAATGTTATTACAAATAGCTATCTCATGCCTATATCTAAAAATGTTTCTTCTGAAAGAGAACATCTTGACTGTGTAGCTATGAACATCATTGTATCTGCCCTTGATTCTAATGAACTACTTAGAATTTCAAAGTGTGTTTCAGCTAAAGATATGTAGGACACTCTTGAAAGAACTCATAAAGATTCAAGAAGTGCTTGGTTGAACAATGACATGCTTTCCTCTGGATCATTCTCTGAAAGTTCAAAAGCCAACATGTGTCTGATGGAAAAAGAGGAATCTGCATCAAATACTTTAAGTTCAAACTTATCCATCAATAATGAAAATTATTTTCAATTTCTTGAGCCTTTTAAAAAGACTCATGAAGAAGCCTCTAGATTAACCCTTTTGAATAATTAGTTGAATAGTAAAAACAACTGGTTGAAAGAGAGTCAAGGTTTTGTAAGAAGATTTGAACAATTCAAAAATTAATTTTGAAAACCTTGAAATGATTTATCAAAATTCTTCTTGCAAATGTGATTCTAGTGTTTCTGAAAACTGTGAATCTCTTCAAAAGAAAGTTTTGTATCTTATAAAAATTGTGGACAAGCTTTCTAAAGGGAAGTCCAATTTTGAAACTATGCTTGCCTCGCATAATTGTGTTTTTGGAAAATCTGGTTTGAGTTTTAACCAACAAAGCAAGAACCGTGACTGTTTAAAACCTTTTTCAACCATTACAAAAAATCAACCGATTAAAAAGTTGAAACAACCGGTTGTTTGTTGTTTCTACTGTATGAGAAAGGGTCATTCTGAGAGATTTTGCAAAGTTCGTAAAATTCTTGTTCCCAAAGGCTTGTTAAAGTGGTTTCCTAAGATTTTGAAGGTTCCTAATATTGCTACTAACATCATTGGACCCAAATTCATAAGGGGACCAAATCTTGTTTTTTAATCTTTTCTTGTAAGTAGCCTTGAGAACCAAGTATTACTTTTGGACTTGAAGAATGACTGCTAAGGGAAAAAAAACAAGAGTTTTGGTGAAGGATTTGGACTTTCTCTATTTCAAAACTCCTGTCACAGAAAATTAACTAGTTGATTCTGCTAAACAACTGATTATTCTAGCCCTGACAGTACTGTATCTTATTCTGCTTTATTTGTTTAAGCTTTAATTTGACTACTTGATTCTTCTTTGTATCGTTAGCGGTCAAATACACATTTATTGCAATATTGAACATGATCTTTCTGAGCAGTTATTACCTTTTAGAAGAATATATTCGTATTTGTATTGGAAATCAAAATTCTTTAATGTTTAGTCAAATTTGCATGTGTTTACTGATATGGTCTGAAAAAACAACTTTATTGGCTTTGATTTGATTCCCTTACGTTTGAATTTAATCCACTAAATGCCAAATGCTTGACTGCCTTTTCTAGGTTTATAAATTTAAAGTAATTGATTATTCTTCCTCACAAAAACAATCAGTTGTTTTTCTCTCTGCACTAACTTGTTCTGCAGTGTGCCTTTTTCTGATTTCTTTTTGTTTAGCCACGGAATCAACCCCTCTCTCTTCAAAGAGAATGAAAACAAGAGCAGTAAGAAGGAGTGGAAAACTAGAGAGTTGGTTTTCAAGTGATATAGACTTGATAAACAAATATTTACAAGAGTCAACTAGGAAAATGATTAACACTCCAAAAGTTATCTCTTTCAACTGGTTGAAGGAACAAAAGCTCATGGAAGTGAGAAGGTTGTTGAAGGTTCAAATGCGGAGACGTTTTCTGGATATGTCTGGAAAAATCTATCCAGACTTGGTAAAGGTATTCTACACCAATCTCCAATTTAATGGTGATACTCTTCTCTCCCATGTTAAATGAGGAAATTTGGAGATAACCAATGAAGTATGGACTGCTTTCACTGGACTGAAGTTTTCTGGTCTAAGAATTAACAAGGGAAACATTGGAGCAGTTGATGAGTTCAACAAAATGCAATTTTATAAAAGCTGTCTCAAAAACCCACTTTCAAGGGTAAAAAGTTTTTCAGTTGGAGGACTGAAATTGAGTGAAAGGTTGGTGGCTTTCATTGTCTCCTGGATTTTAACACCAAGGGGCAGCAACCATTCAACCTTGTCAAAAGAAGATTTGGTGTTGATCTATTGCATCATAAACCCAAGTCAAGATAAACTGGATTCAAATAATCAAGGATCATATGCAGAAGGCCACAAGGTTATGTGATTTTCATTATCCCTATGCCATTTTAATTACTAAATTTCTTCAATATTTTGAAGTGGACTTAGAACAAGAGTTGGTTGAAGTGGTGAAATCCTCAAGTGAGATTAATAGTGGCTCACTTAGTAAAATGGGGTTCACCAAGATCAATGGCTTTTGGGTAAGTAAAGGGTGATCCAACTGCCTCAACCAGTGAAGCTCAAGAGAAACAAAATGCCACTAAGGAGGTTGCTACTGCTACTGATGATGCTGGTCCAAGTGAAGGTGTTGGACAAGAAAGGATTACAACAATGTCACCTTTTGAAAGATTGATGATCAATTGTATGGACACCTTTCCTGAAAATCAAAAGAATCTCTATGACATGTGTGAATCAAGATTTAACAATATGGATTCACGTTTCTCAACACTGGATGAACAGATTAAAGAAGTTCAAAATCAGATTCTAGAACTCCAATTTGAAAGGGAGGATAGTCTTTCTTTCTAGTTCATTGGTTTAAGTTTCTGTTTTCGAATTTCTTTTTCCTTATGATGTTTTTAATCTTGCCTTTTGTCTATTTGATGAGACAAATAGGGGGAGAAGTTAGTTGGTTTTGTAATGTTCTTAATAACTGTTTTCTTTATTACTTTGAACATTGTTGCTATGAACTGCTTTAACTGGTTTAAATTTGAGTTTGTTTTAAACTGTTAAACTCTGCTTTACAAAATTTCAACCGGTTATTCCTACGAAATAACCAATTGTTTATTTATGATGTACCTGTGTATGTGTGCTAATTTCTCATATGAATTGGCTGATGTTCCTGTTTTGGAAATCACCAAGAGAGAACTGGTTTCTTGTGCTTATTTGATTTGGAATAGATTATCCTGTGCTCATGTGTTTGCTCATGAATGCAGGTTAAACCGATTCTAAACAAAGAACATTCATAAAAGCATCCAAGGATTTGTCTCCATCAAAAAGGGGGAGATTGTTGAACTTTGGAGGTTTGATGTTTCAAATCCACATAAAGCCTGAAGTTGTGCTGCTTTTTGGTTTGGGTTTAGATTAGGTTGTTTAGAATCTTTGTTAAGATCATATCTAATTTCTACACAAAGCTTGATCAATCAGTTTTAAAAGAAAAAAGTGTTTTTCCAAGCAAAGGGAAAACAACCGATTGAATCATCGAGATAATTGGTTGTTTGTCACTTAGCTGGCTTGAGGTTTTTGAAACTGTTTTTTGAATTAGTTATGCAACAACTTAACTAATTCAACTGGTTAAATCGTGGTTTCAACCGGTTAAATGTGTGTTTTTATAAAAGTTTTTTGAACACTTGTTTTAACTGATTCAGTGATTAAAATTGCCTTAAACGACTAGATTTCAAGTGCTATAAATATAGCCTTCTTTCAAATGTTTTAGATACGAGTTTAACACATTGTTGTTGAATCAAGAGAGAGTTTAAAGATTCATTTTTGAAAGTAGGTTTTCAAAGTTTAGCAAGATTGCTGATAAAACTTTGCTCTAGTGCAAGAACTGATCATAAGGCTTCTAGTTTTGTAATTCCAGGTGTTTTCTATTCTCGCTTAGTTTCCTGTAATTGTACTTTGATAAACCTGTGTAAGTGTTGGTAAAATTTTGTAAAGTCAGTGGGATTCTGGCCTGAGGTGTGAAGTGTTGCAAAGAGGGTGAGTAGACTTTGTGAGATTCAAAGTCACTTCTTTGTGGTGTGTTGTAGTAATCTGGATTTTGATTGATAGTGGAATACTCAGAGGTTGTTCTGAGGACTGGATGTAGCTTAGGGTTGAGTGAACCAGTATAATATGATTGTGTGAATTTCTCTATCTCTCTCTATTATAATTTGTTTGTTATTTGATTTTTTGTCATAATCAACCGGTTATTTCATATTTCAACCGGTTATATTCCTGCTTTATAAACTGCTTATACTTGCTTTTATCTCTGTGATATAAACAACTTTTTATATCAAAATATCTATCGATTGTTTTACTGATAACAATTTTAATAGCTTATTTCTTTTGGCTTCTTTGATTCTTCTTTCTATAAATCATTAAAGAACTTCATTCTTAGTCATTATTTGCGAAAAACTTTCATAAACAATTCACCCCCCTCATTATTTGAGCCATCAATTCTAACAGCTGGTAGCCGAAAGCTATGCAGTGCTCTACGTCATGCCCAAAGGCTTGGTGGAAATCACACCAAACTCCCTTGCACGGTCCCAAATTGCTATCGGATTTCGGGGAAACCTCAGTTGGTCTGCCATCCCCGGCGTTGCCAGTAATTCTTTATAAGACATCTTGAACTTAGGTCGAAAAGGGAAGTCATACTTCGCCTTTGGCCTAGCTTGGTATTTTCTCGGTGCATAAGGTGCTCGTCGGGCGTCCAACCTCTTCCAGTCATAGCCTCATGCACTCTCATTGGTTGGGCTCAACCGCTCTCTATGGGCTTGGTCTGCCCTGAGTACGAGCTCCCATGTTTAACCGTCACAGCTTCCTCTACGACGATGTGGGCAACAGCTTGCTGCCTGATCTCCCCAAAAGTCCTTAACCCGAAAGCATGAGCCATCAAAGCCTCATCCTGTGTTTGAAGCTTTACCACGAACGCCCCGAACCTGATGGAGGAGGGCCAAGCACACCTCACCATGGAAGCCAAGACCCAAGACTAGACCGTGATGAGCGTCTAGACTCAAGAAGGGAGCGTCTAGGACACGATGAAGGGAGGCTACACATGGAGTGTCTAGGAGGAGGCCTAGACCGTCTAGGCCCTATTACAACGTCAATGGCTAAGCACATTCACGCCCAAATGGATCTAGCCACGGATGGAAGAGAGAAGACCTTGTATATGTTACATGGAGGCCCATTAGGGGTGGCTTAGTAATTAGTGTAGTGTTAGAAAGC
>Ga0123341_1001439_pt1 | contig 17854 bp, 8 predicted proteins | sample Turbeapinknodule_FD_89959 | JGI IMG/M metagenome (GOLD analysis project Ga0123341, IMG submission 89959) | Root nodule microbial communities of legume samples collected from Mexico - Turtle bean Mexico pink nodule | ecosystem: Host-associated > Plants > Roots > Nodule | place: Mexico: Nepantla...
AACCCTAAACCTACATTACTTAATTAAGATATATAAATTAAGAATACTTTTACCTACCAATATTAATACCTATACATGTGATATTTCAATCTATCTAATCTTATCTAAAACCAAACCATGAATTTACAAATCAAATATAATGATAATAAGATTACAAGAAAATTAATAAATAATAATTAAATTTGGAGATAAAAAATAATTAATCACTATATTAATTAAATTATATACTAATTTAAAGATTAAAAAATTATTGGTATCTAAAGTAGTTTTTATTATTCATAAAATAGTTTCTAAATTGGTATCTAAATTAGTTACTTAGGTTTTAGTTACTAATATTTTAGATTTTAAATTGGTCTCTAAAAGACTAATGAATACTAATTTAAAATATAAAGTAGTAAGTAGCTAAGGGTTATGTACTGGTAGGCTAAAACCGAGAGGTTAAGCCGAGAGCTAGATACAAGACATAATCGAGAGGTTATGTATAAAAGAATAAAACAAAATATAAATATTACTATAATAAGGCCCAATTAAATAAAAGCCTGCATTAGGGGTGCGCAAATGATAAAACGGTGTAGAAAGAAAGTCCAAAGTAAAAACATAAGCCCATTAAGGAAACTGTATAAATAGGAGGTCAACATAAGCGTCAGGTAAGAGTGATTTTTGTCTGATGAACATAAATCTATTTCTGACTTTGGCATCAGAGCGCCTTGCAGGTACACCCCCCATCTGTGAGAAGCCGAGAGCATCCAGCTTGAGGAGAAGCCGAGAGCATCCAGCCCTAGTTGAACCCGAGAGGGTCCAGCCTAAGAAGAAACCAAGAGAGTCCAGCCCAAGATTGGAAGATTTGTACAAAAGTTAATCTTGTCAACCTGATTCTAGTGTTCTTGGTTCTTGTTGTAAGAACATGTTACATACTAATTTATAAATTTTTATTAATAATATAAACTAATTTAGATACTAACAATTTTTTTAGTTTATAAACTCAAATAATAATTAATTATTTTGGTATCTAAAATTAATTTTTATTTAATGATTTTTTTTTTATAGTGTAAGGATTTCCAAGTTCTATTTCCTTTTTTTTCTCTATTTTCACCAATTCAAAAAATCCAATAGGTTAATGTTTTACACCTCTTCTTTAAAAGAAAAAAAAAAGTATTTTGATTTTCAAGTGCCAAGAACTTTCCAAGTTTCTGTTAAAGCACTTCAAGATTTGGTTCAATCATCTCCTTAAAAGAAGATTTGGTTCAATCAACAAGTTTTTAACAAAATCACGAAATCAAAGGAGGAGATGGAGGATGTTTGGTATATCTGCTTTTCTTTTCTTTTTTATCATTCAATGGTGTTTTGTTTTTGCTATAATACTTTTATCTAACACCATCATTTCAAAGCTGTAAGAAAGGTTCAATTCAATGATTCTCTTGTTGCATTCATTTCACAATGCTCAAGTTCCTTTTATTAAACCTTCACTTACAACATTTATCTCTTTCCTCTCCTCTTTATTATAAATTTTGTATAAATAACTATTAAAAATTCTATAAATTTGACCCAATTATAATATATAACTAGATATAAATTTTAATAATAAATCGACTTTGTTAAAAGTTCATTTCTCAATATAATATCAGGGTTATTTCAAATTTATCTTAATGAGAGTTTGTTGGACCTATCGTATTATTCACCATCGAACCGTTATTGTGTGTTGGAATCCCACATCGAGTAAAGATTAGAACATTTCATACTATATAAATGAGTGCAAACCTCATCTTATAAACTATAAAATATCTTAATCTCTAGTTAATGTGGGATCTCCAACAAAATTTATTTATTTTTTAAATTATATCAAAGTAATTTAAAGTTTATAATTAGACTTACGATGTCATCCGTTCTTGATCTCCTATTTTCATATTTCATATATGACGTTCTCTTGAAGATTTTTCATAAATATGGTCAAATTATAATGTAAAAACGAATGTAAGTCCTAGGTTTTTTTCACTTTTTTTAAATAAAATAATAGATTTTTTTCTCATTCCTTTTTTTTTAATTTCTTTTAAAATCTTAAATCTTAAATTATAAACTGATGGAAGATAAGGTTTAAAAAAATAAAATTGTTAAGTGTTTACTTTTCCACATTCCTCTCCTAACTTATTTCATGTTATGCTTTTTCTTTAAAATGACAGGTGAAACCTGGTTTGTGAAAATCATGGTGAAAAATCCAAGTGCAGTGCAATATTTCCATCAAATGACATATTCATAGATAGAACACCAACAACAACCAACCATGTCCATGCAAGAGTAACCATGAAAGGTTCAGTTGTTGTACAGTGTTTGCATTTCCCAAAACACACTCCATTATTGTAGTCAAAGCAATGCACTGAGCATCTCATTCCAAATATCAGGCACCCCAGGGAGGCACCAATGGCTGCAATCAGAAGAAAGGCCTTTTCCTTGTTTCTGCCTCTCATTTTGGCCTATTGCCCTCATATACACTGAAGGGTGTCCGTCTCTGCGCAACTCTGTCATTGTTGTGATATCTTGCAGATATACTGGAAACCTCATTCTCTTCAGCACTCCTTGTAGCACCACCAGAGGTTCAGGAACCTGTAGGTGGCTGAAAAATGGAAGAGGTTGCTTCTGATTGTAGCATTTCCAACCATTTTCCCTGCATACAAAGATAAAGGAACCAGCATATGTAACAATAATCAAGAATGGTAATTACATTCTAATGACAACCACCAAAGAAACACACAAGGTGAGGGCTTGCACATTTGGTGATAAAATCTGATACTAATTGATAAGAACTTTGGGAGAACAAATACCATAAAAGTTAGCCACAGTAGTTGGACAATGTTAAAGATTCTACATCTACTAGAAATAGAACAATACATGATATATAAGTGGATGTAAACTTCATCTTATAAATCGATACATCATCTTATAAATCGATTTTATAAAATTGAGTTAGATTTAAAATCTAAATTTTAATATGGTATTAAATGGTATTAAAGTCATTTAGAATCAATCTTAACAGCGAGTGATAGGTCCAAGCTAATCATAGTCTTAGTATGACCTGATACTAAATAATAAGGACATTGGAAAAACCACAGCATGAAGGTAGTCATTACATTATGGTTGAAAACCTCAAGACAAGGCCTTAAAAACCTTACACTAGAGTCCTATACTTTCAATATGACACTAAAGTTCCATACCTTACCATAGGGTCATAACACATTTTTTTTCTTCATTAGAAAAAAAGATAAAGGCCGAGTTTTAGGCAAATAGAAACAGACAGTACCTGTTATGTCTAGATGACATGCTTCTAAAAATGACTTGGGTTCTCAGAGGGTCTAGATTTTGATCCACCCATCTTGCCCATGTGCTGAGTCCTCTTTGATAAGCAGCCATTGCACTCATGTTTCTTATGAGATTATTTCCCACCATGTAGTAATCCCACCTGGTATGATCATGGTAGAACTTATTCACATATCTTAAGGATGAAGTTTTTCATAAAAAATTCTGGAGTTAAAAGATAAAAAGTAAATTCAGCTATAAGAGAACTTCTAGGGAGTTTATGCAGAAACTAATTTAATTTTTTATTCTTATTTTTCTTTTACATTATTAGTTGTAGAGAAATACATCACTAGCAGAGTAACATTTACTGCGAAGTTTAGCTTAAATTGAGGGAATGGAAAAATTAGATAGTGAGAGAGATCTTTCTTACGAGCTGGTTTGATCAGAGTGAGTCCACCAATGGGCTGAGTCAAATACAAGGATATCAACTCCTCTCCAATACCTTGCATTTTCTTCAATCAAATCCAAATGTACAATTCTCTTATTTTCTGAACCTTTCTTCACTTCTACCAAGAGGGGTGCCCAGAAAAACTCAATTGAAGTCTCAAAATCCTTCAGGTGAAGACTACATGGTCAATAATTTTCACAAAAGCAAAAGAAAAGATGTTATGATAAATATCTCACCATGGCATGGAAAGCCATTGCAGGTCCTTTATAAGTCACCCTTTTTCGATCAGTTGGAATAACTCCTTGCACTAAGCAAACTAGAGATTCCCACTGATTTCTTATCATTGAATCACCCACCAACATTATTCTCTTTCTTCTCATTCTTCCAAGAAACCTCAGTGCATCAAACCTGCACATGTCATCAAGAAGTTAGATTTTCATCAAACCATGACCAAGTATTGAACTCATTTACAAACTCACTGCTTCACAAGATTTACATATCCATGTTAATTGTAACTATCAGGGGAAAAAGAATCAAGATCAATGAAGGGTTGGAATTAGCAAGTTCTATGTACCCTTTTGCAATGGCTCACCATCACTAGCATAGTAACATTCCACCACTCTGACTTAAAGTTGAAAAAACTTGCTTTCACAAAATTTACATAAATACATCAGAAATGTAATGTCTTTTTGACAACTGACAAGTGAATCATGAAATAAATTCAGAAAAACAGACACAGTGCAGTAAACTCATTGAGTGTAAAACAGAAAACATAAGTGTTGGATTCTACATTCTTAGATATACAAAACAGAATACAGCACAAAAAAATATAGAATTAATGGTGACTTTATTTTTGTCACTGAAAAAAATTTCCAAATTTTAGTTTAACCCCTAACTCATAGAACCAATAGTTTTGGTTCTGTATTTTTAAAAATATACAAACTATAAAGTTAGTACACTGTACAAAAAATAAAATTTGTATATTTCAAATAATAGAAAAATTAGGACAAAACTTACCAACAACACTATAAGTAAGGTTGGTGTTGTTATCCAATAAATTTAAAGTTTGACTTCAATAATTTACAGTTTATTAAATGCATTTCATATTACTCTAAGAGGTAACTTATATATCAGTATGTTGATTTTCTCCAAAAAACTAAGGCTAGTGTTTAAAAGTTAGAATCTAAAACCAAAATTTGAAGCCTTTTCATACCAAAAACATCAACAACTCTTATATATATACCTTGGCAAGGTACAACCAGTTGGCTTCCACTTCCACTTCTCATAGTCAGAATCTGGCCTACCATTCTTTTGACAAGTGACTACAGAGCTTAGATATGGACAGTTAGAGTCATAGAGAGGGTAAGAGTCATCATAAACCCATTTTCCAACTGAAAAGTCACATATCTTCCTAGAATCTCTGTTGCTTTGGACCATCTCAACATCATCAGCTTGAACCAGAATGCCAACCTCATCCTCCGGGTCCAGCAGGGACAATGTGCAGTGGAGGAAGCACAGAAAGGTGCTGCACAATAAGAAAGAGGACAACAAGTGGATCTTTGGTGCTGCCATGGAAGAACAAAAGTGTGAGAGAGCATAGAGTTAAAGTGTGAAGGGTTTATGTAGATTGTAAGGAGCTAGTGTTTGGAGGTAAAGTGTTTGATCAAGGCATGACTTGCGGTGGTTTGAAGGTGTGGACCATGGAGCTGCATTACTTGTAATTGGTATATATCTTCCATTGAAAAAACAAAATGAGTCTCTTTGTGAGATAAAAGTTGTTTAAAGTAAGTTATAAAGGTTTTTCTAGGATAATTTCCTCAAATTTTCATTTTTGCATAGAAAGAAATTTGTAAACATATCAACAATGTCATTGTTTATGAAGTTCATCCTTTTTTTTCTTTCACCTATTTGTGGTTACCTTTTCTCTTCTTTAATGAGTGAAGTGATGTTTGGAATTGAATAAGTACTTGTATTTGGTTGAGACAGGTGGGCATGTGCATTTGTTATTGTCAGTGATATTTAAGTGGTTTCAGTGATGAATGCTATTCTTTTCACCTTTTCCTTTACTAGGAAGCCATAATAGACTATGTCATTACCAACAGCTTTGCCTTCAGTTGTTTCTTGATATCTTTTTGTTTTCCCTTTGCATAGTTTTTTTCCCTTTTGTTGAATTAGCAAATCTGTTTTGGTGTTTTAAATATCCAATCAAAATTTTGTTGAATTAGAAAATGTTTTTTTTTTAAGGTGATAAGAGGAAGGGAGGGTTAAAAAATATAAAGAGATATAGTATATTTTTTAATACATCTGTTTCGATATATTTAATATAGTCTCACGTAATTTATAGTTGAGGTCAATGTAGCACAGAGACTAGTACGATACAGACACGGACATAGAGATACGTATAATATAATTTCTAAAATGTAGGACACAGGGACATGGATCTATATATTATATAATTATGAATTATATAAATTGACAATAAAGATTTATGTGCACAAGTATGTTCCAGATTATATTTTTGGAGTTGAAAAATGTTTTTTGTGACTGGTTCAAAATGATTTGTTTCTTATTTTTATAATTATAAGAAAAAATTATACAATAAATTTGAGTTTTTAGAAAATTAATGTATTTTTTCTTTATAAAACTGTGTTAGAACTGTACTAGAATTGTCATTAATCCAACAAATATTTTTTGAATTGGACACTTTCCGGATACATGTCCTACAAGTGTCATACGAGTATCAGTGTCCAATACGAGTATCCGACACCGACACGTCATTTAAAAGGAGTGTCTGAGTTTCATAGGTTGAGGTTAGAGAAAATTTATATACTTATTTTTTCTTCAATTTACCGAGGTATCTTTCAGATACAAAACCGTAACAAAACACCTATTCTAAAGGGAATAATATTTCAAAATAGATAATATTTTGCTTAGATGTATTAATATTATATCACCTTCACATTACTATAAATATTATTATGTTAAATTATAGAAGACTTTGTTACCTACTAAATTTTATGTCAAAGATTACTTATATTATACTATGATTCCAATGTTTTTATTTTCTGGTTTGCATATTGGTATGTTTGCTTCTACTTAAAGTGCTTTAGCTCTAAATGACCATTTTAATAACAATCTTATTTAAGTAATTTTGAGAATGTTAAATAATTAACAATTTAATTCTTTAATTGATGCATTCTAATAAAATTTAAATAATATTTGTAATATTTAAGAACTACCTAATACATTTTTTAACAATTTAAAATTATTTAAGTAGTTTTTACTCTAGACTAATAGTTTAATGGTGAAAATTATGGGTTTCTCCGCCCTAAAAATTTCCAAATTGCGTGTCGAACATATACCTACTCTGTTCCTCGCTCCTTCAACCAAATCAAGTTTCAATCTCTTACTTTTCTTTCTTTTTCTTCATAACTTTGAATTCAATCTAGTGAAAATGTAAAGCTTGTTACTGTTTCTCTGTGTTTTTGAAATTTCTATTCAACCATGCGAAGGAGAATATTGAATTCATGTTTTTTTTTTTCAATTTGAATCCAGCCAAGGCACTGCCATCTGTTGAAGGTAGATGCAGAACGATGAGAAGTGATGAAGGAAGCAGAGAAGGGGAAATGGGTTCAGTGGTGGTTGAAAAAGTGGGAGGCAGATCATCTGCGACAAGTTGTTTCTCGAGATATCCCCTCAAGTTCTTCATACCCAAAAAGGTTTTTTCTTTAATTTCACTAATCTTTGGTTGAAAATTGTTTCTTTTATATTAAAATATACTGTAAACTGTCATCTGATTATGTTGGGCATGAATTTTATATTAGTTGTTTTGAAAATTATTTCAATTTTAGTTGGTTCATTATGCAAATATCTTTTGCAGAATATGATCATTAAGTTCTTATCTAAAGCTTTTGATTCAAGGATGATATCTGATTATTATTTGCCAGTGTAAGCTTTTTTTACTGGAGCATTATAAGTAACTCTTTTATATTATTGTATAACTGAAAATTGTTGAATTTTGTTTGTAATAATTACTTTGTATAATAATTTTTTATTAGTTTGACATTGTAATACTGGCATACTTCAATACTAAATCTAAATTAAATTCTTCTTAGACTCTCAGTCATGTTTTGATTAAGCTACACAGATTTTCATGTTTGTGGTATGACATCTTTATGTTTGTCATGTTTATATAATTTATACCCCTAAGTTTAAAATCGTTAATGTTTTTTTTTTTAAAGTTAAAAAATAAATCTACATTTTTTTTTTAAAGTTTGGAAACTAAATTGAACAGTATGAAAGAACTAAAAAAATACATTTTCCCCTTTAAAAATCTTAGCTTGGAATGCTAAAATTGTTTCTTTCACTGTTTGCTTAGGTGGGTTCTTCCAAAACTGATGCCGTATGGGTTTATGCTCTCAATTATGGGGGAGGAATTGTATCTGTAAGTTTTGTATTTTTTTTCATAGCCTCTTTTCATTGTCTTGGTATTATGTTTTTATTTGCATATGTTGGTGGATTTGTGCTTACCTTGTGATGTGTAGGGTGATCACATTTCATGCAAGTTTTGTGTGGGAGATTCTTGTACCATGGTGTTAACAACCCAAGGTTCCACCAAGGTTGACCAATTTCTTGTTTTCTCTTATTGATTTTTTTTTTGGTTTTCATCCTTCAAGTTTGTTTTTCCCTCTATTTGAGCTGGCTTTTGGGTGGGGTGCTTATGATCATTGTTGAACCCTAGGAAAGAGAGAAACATTGAGCTAAAACTGTGTTTTTAGATAACACGAGTCTTTATTTATATTGAGAAAAGGGGGTCACTACAATAAATGGAGCATATGGATGTTTTTGAGACAATACAAATCCTTTATTTACATTGAGAAAAAAGAATCACTACAGTAAATAGGGTAGATTTGATATCCTCTAATACAAAGATATGATACAGAAATAAATAAAAATGTTCCTGATTATAGAAGATTAGCTCCTTACTACTTATAACAATCATGATATATATTATCTCTTAAATTTGTTGCTTTTTGTTCGAGTGAATTCTGGTCCTTTGACTTGGCTTATGTTTATATTATTGATAATTTTGTTCTCCTTATTTAGGTCTACAAATCCGTGGGATCTAAGTGTTCTCAGCAAATATTAGAGGTAAAAACAGAGTATTTCTTTTGCTGGTTTTGCATTTATGCTCATCATTATTGAGTTAGAGGAGTCATATTACTGATGGAGATAAAGGCTTCGGATTGATTTTTTTCACTATACAATTCCAATGTCAATGACAAGATTTATGGCCATGACAAGAGTATTATTATACTTATAGCAGAAGTCTAATAAATGGACATTTTTACTGCATAACACGCTTCTACTTTTCAACAGAAATGCCTTAACAAACTTAATTTTTCGTGGTTAACATTTGAAATCGTTGTGTAGTAGGCTAGAGTTGGAAGCAATGCACTTTTAGCCATCATTCCAGATCCAGTGACATGTTTTTCAACTGCAAGATACTATCAGAAACAAGTCTTCAATGTGTCTTCAGACTCAAATTTGGTCATGGTTGATTGGATTACAAGTGGGCGCCATGAAAGTGGAGAGAAATGGGATTTTGATCTATATAAAAGCACCAATAACATTTTCTTAGAAGATGGTCAACCATTATTTCTGGATACGGTAATTGTTTTACTGCTGCCCTTGTTATGCTTATAATATGTATAGTTTGTTTGTTAGACAAAAATGCTTGTGTGGTGACATATAGATGGTAGAGGGTTAAGGGATAGGGAAACATAGATGAATTTGTAAATATATGATCATTCAGTTGCAAAAGGGGCTTCTCTCCCTTGGTAGAATTATTACTTTCAAATAATAATTTGTTCTTGAACATTTTCTTCAGTATTTTCACCTTGAGGACAATTATTGACTACCTTATTAAAAGGAAGATGCTTTTGAATGGAATATAGTTGTTCAAGTGGCATTTGAGAAGTTAAAATCTGGCATGACCTCACTACCTGTAGTGGTTTTTCTAGATTTTTCCAAGTGGTTTATTGTGGAAACAGATTCAACAAGTGTTCTCTCAATTCCACCTTAAGGACAAGGTCTTACTTGAAGGTGGTATGGATAGAACAAGACAAATTATAATGTGTATAAGAGAAAGAATAAGAAATTTTTTAATGTGTAATAGTTAATTGCGTCAGTTGTCAATTAGTTTGTTAGAAGTTGGTAGAAAAAAAATTGTTTGTGTGGGAGGGTTGGACTAATTCAATTAAGAAGTGTTTCTCTTTGGAGAGTTCTTAAGAGCAATCAAGACATTCCTGTTTCTTTGGTTACTATTCTAGATTCATATCTGATCCTAGTTCTATCAATCATAATTTTTGTTAAAATTGAACGAAAATAACAAGGTGATCAAATTATTTATATTTTAATATATTTTGAAAAGTATATATTATGTTGGTTTTGATCTATATAAACGAGTCATAAATAATTTTAATTAATATAAAATTTTGTGTATATGATTTATGTGAAAGGTACTCTTTGAGTTAAAAAAATGATTTATAGAGAGATACTGAAGAATGTAATATTTAGTAAAAGTTATGGGATGTGTTGATCTCTTCCCATATATATATATATATATATGGGTGAGTGACATTTTAAATGAGAACAAGTCTTAAAATGAGAAATGAGAAGAGAACAAACAATTATAACTCTTAAATTAAGATTCATTCTCGTATTCAGTTTTGGACATATACAATTTTGTTGGGTTCCCTTGTTTCTTTTATCTCCTTTTCATCCCAATTTATTTATTTTTGCCTAAAATTAGTGATTCAGTTTTGATTCAACTTTTATTCCTTCTTTTTATCTATTTCACTTGTTTTTAGAAGTTTGTCCTAACAAAATTGCAATGTGCCAGGCTATGATATTCAAAATTGAATGAGAAGAATGAGAATTGAATCACTGATTTTGCATTGTAAAACCAAGTACGAGAATGCATATAATGGTGATAAAGGAGAGAAAGATGGAATGAAGAAAAACACGTTATATACTATAATTGGGTTTTGATTTCAGCCTTTTATTATTTTTAATCTTCTCTAATGGCTATAATTGGTTCTTCTCATCTTATTTGAAACATCATATATAATTGAGAAGATCCAAATCTTAGCAGAATATATTGCTTTTGCATTTTTCTGTCCTCTGTACAGGATGTTGTGCTTGCTAGCTTTCTAAAATGGCAATATATCTTGTTTGGTGCAAAATATATCCTGTTTGGTGCAAAATTTGAGCATCAAAATTTTAAAGTGATATCTTTGGAAAGGCAATTTGGACTATCTTCTATTTTGAGATTAATGTCCTTTCCTCCCATATTATTCTCAAATTGCTTCTTGTTACAAATAGACGTTATTAGAGAAAGAAAAAAATGGACACATACAAGAGCACATGCACAATTACCAAGTAATTGCAATGATTGTACTCTTGGGGTGAGTGGCTTATTTCGTCTTACTTTTGGATTAATACCTATTGTATTATGAATTCATTATTCATGTACTATGTGATTTTTTAGGCCAAAAATGCAGTATATTCAGAATCTCGTGCAAGAACAAGTGAAAAATATAATGTCTAAGCAATTACTGCATCCTTCTGCTGCTTTGAGTCACCATCACCAAAGAACCAAGACTGATCATTTCATTACGAAACCAAGCTTCATAGCTTCCTGCAGTGCCTTTGGTCCCAAGGTATGACTTAAATTATTTCAAATTCAACTAACCAGAATATAATGTCTAAATGCTAGTGTGATGTCGATGTTTATAGAGTGCTTTGAATTGAGTTTGTTTGATGTGGCATACAATCCCAGTTCTTCTTGAACTCAAATCATTTTCTGGTCATAGATCCTGGATATGTTGGTCATTTCTATATCTCATTAGAGATAACATTACTGGAAAGTAGAATGAAATAAGATTTTTTCTGTGTTAGTTATGATTGTATGAATGAATAACACTAGTACCAGATCTAATTAGGGGCATTTTTAAGGGAGTGCCTATAGTAGTGAAGCATGAAAAAATGATTTTTTGTGTGATTTTGATTCCTCTTTTCCAGTGTGTTCATTTGTTTCAAGTACAGTGCATATTGCTAGTCTTGAATATATTTTTTAGGGAACTTCTGTTCCAGTTGTGGTAAAAGGGTTTTCTCCACTTTGACTCTGCTGGGAAGTTCTTGGTAAGATTGTGTCGACGTACATGGTGAAAGGACTAAGATGCTTTGGTAGGATGCTAGGGGAAGCTCCTGTCTCAATGTGTCTCTGTGTGAAGTTTTCTTACAGCTATCATCGCTGTATATGTATTAACTTGTAATGCATGTTGATAATAATCATAATGAGATATATAATCTGTTGTGACAAAAGGAGTATTAACTAATGCAGGGAACAAAAGACATGTTAAAAGTTGAAACAAAATACAAACAGTTATTGTTTACCGAAAATTGTAAAATGTTAACCTGGTGAGCAAGTGTAGCTGTGCAAGGATAAGGAAAGAAAGGAAAATTCAAAAGCACATAAATTGAAAGACTTGAAAAGGTATTTGATTTTATTGATATGATTACAAAAATGTGCAAAGGACAAACTTATATTCTTATGGAAAACATAAATGAAAAATAAAAGAAAATTGTAAAAACAAATCAAGTTAGGAAATTGTTAACAAATTATTCCATATTACCGTACAAAGGAGCTGTCTATTTACCCTCGTTATAGAATAGTTACAATAAATTGAAGGAGATATGCATAAACTAGTCAGATTCACACTTTCATCACTCCCCCTGAAGGTGGTTTCAATATATCTTCCTTGGACAGTCAACAATACTGACAAGCTCTTCTTAGGCGATCCTTTGGTCGGCATATCTGTATACTGAACTGTTGGAAGATAAGAAACACAAAAAATCTGCTCATTCTCTATCTCCTGTTTAACAAAGTGTTTGTCATGTCAACTTCCACATGCTTGGCTTTGTCAAGTAAAACAGGACTGTGAGCAATAGAGATTGTAAATCTTTTGTTACAGTACGGTTTCATTGGTGTAAAAGCCTGTAATGACCTTCATTTCCCTTGGTAGCTTGTATATGCTGGCCTCATATACCTTGTAGACTTGTGCTCTGGTCAAGATTGCTATTCAAAGTGTCCTTGTCTCATTTTGTTTGATCATAGAGGAGAGTCAAGATTCGATGATGAATTAGCCTTTGTAGACTTGTCAGATTGTCTTTGGACGAATTGTCTTCAAATTATATTTGAGCCTTAGGACAATTCTCCTGAAACCATGTATCTTGTAGTTTGGTAGATTATCACTTTTTGATTATTGCACACTTACAGTAAACACATTAGCACTTGACATCCTTAATCATTTAGTAACTTTGTGATTCATCAAGCTGTAGGATTGACTTCTCTTGTCTCAACATAGAGAAGTCAAGTTTCAAACACTTATATTATTGGATAAATTTCATGAGTTTCACATAATAAAATGCTGCTGTCTGAAACTTCATTGATGTGCAGAAAATTGGTCTTGTTGTTCGAGTGGCTGCTGAGACAACTGAATCAGTTTATAAGTTTCTACGACTTCAACTGGCTCCTATGGAGGCAATGATAGGGGTGCCACCATACAAGACAAGTGTTATATGAAAGAATCATTTTAGTTTTAATTTCAGAGTTACATGTAATAATGTACTACTATACCATTCCTTTCATTTATGTATATTTATATTTTCAGTTATCACTCTTCCATATATTAAGGAAACAGATCTTTAATTTCACTTGAGGATCAAACTTCTCTTGCCTTGGTGTCATGCAATTTTGGGAAGCTTGCTTTATATCTTCTTTTTCCAATCTCCTACAATTTGCAAGTCAATTCTTGAAGAAAGAGAAGGAACGGATTGACCGATGAGCTAAAAAAGATTGGAGAGAAAAAGAACCAGTTAATCAATGAATCTTAACAATGAATTAGAGATGAGAAATCAGAAATAATAATCACATTATCTCATTAGCAACAAGAATCAAAGGATGAGATACTTAAATGAAATTAAAAATACTATAAATATTGAATAAATAATTTAATTTTTAATAAAAATCCAATTAAAAATATAGATAGATTTATAAAGTAATTAAAATTTAATTAAACCATATCATAAAGGAGTTGACCAATATAAAATGTTGTTGACTCTTTTAAGAAGTTTATATACAATAGAGAAAAGCTTAATTGGATTGAGAAAATTGGGGTATGTTTTTATATCGATGTACTGAATACAGTCTTTAAAATAACAATATTTTTGTACAAATCTTTTTACATAGATTTCCATTACCTCTAATCAGAAGCTTTCTGTATAATTGAAATAAGTTGTTCTATTCCTAGTTGAACAAAGTCTACATTTGGAAGATGAAGACCTAGAGTATATTCCTCTTCAGTAAACTCTACTTTCTTCAATGTTCTTTTGTAACTCGTAGCAGCTGATACTGGGTGAACTCTGGCAATTGAAACCTGTAGAACAAGAAAACTAAGTTAAAAAGTAGATGCATGAATTCATAATGGTGAGAGAAAGATCCACAAGTTATAAAACCACTTAGATATCAATTACATATATCATATATGTTGAAAATAATAGTGACCTTTTTTGTACTAAATTTTGTATTGTTCAGCAATTAAATAATTAAATTTCAGTAAAATGGGTATCTTTAGAGTATAAATCTAAAATATTACTCTAAAACTAAATGATCCATCCTTTAGACATACTATATTAGGTCCTCTTAAGTTCACTCAAGGGAAATGAAATGAGATGAAATTTCAATACTAGTAAAATGTAAGAAAATACCAGATTTTAAGAATAATACATTTATTATTTGGTCAATATCCCTCAACACCTTCATTCCTTTAGCATCATATAGTTCAAATCTGGTATTCTTAAGTTTTTTGGTGCAATAAAGGGTACAATCGAGGATTTTTAGTCATTATAGTCAAAGTGTGTTTGAAGTTGCAGAGGAACTTACACAATGTCTATCCTCCAGTTCAAACAGCCAAAATCTCCACTGTGTCATAACCTTCCCATTCACTTTTGCTGATATATTAGTCCATCTCGTGTGAGAAAACTCCACTTTATTCAACCCTTCAGTCAGTCCACTCCCTATAGCTTTAACATATGCTTCTTTTAGGCTCCAATACCTGCAAAGTAAATACACATTTGACTTTCAATATAGCCTGTCTTCAGTTCAAAGAACCATGTTACATCACAAAGAATTCCACTAGTTTGACAGATAAAATCACATGATCGGATCTGATACTATCGCATTAATATATAAATTAAACAATTTCAGAGACCATATTATGCTGTGCTATATAGAAACATAATCTTCAGATCCTTTCTTTGCCAAATTGTGTTATACTGATAATAAATTGTACAGGAGCATAAAGTCACAGGTTAAAGTTGTTGGACGTTTTGCATTGAAAGCTATCTGCAATGATGCTAGGCAAGCACAGTAGGCTAACTGATGTAATTTGTTGAGATGCCTTAAGGAGTGCAGTGATATTCTTAAAAGTTTCTAGCATGCAATTTATTATTCATATATTTCTATTTGGTTGTTGGAGTATTAAGTGTAAGTGAAAATCCTACATTGGATTAGAAAAGGTAAGTTTAGAATTATTTAACTAACAAGGACTTCTACACATAAAATTCCTTAGGTATTGGTTTCATGCGTGTCTAGTCCACCTATGTTGTATGGTTTCTCTTGTTGGCCTGTTGATGGAGATTTCCCAATGCTTACAACCCAACATTGGTTTTTTTCCTAAGAAATGATAATACAAGGCTTTTTTTGGCTTTCCACAAGCGTGTTAACTTTCAGGGAAGTTGAATAAGGAAAATTTTGACAGATGAATTAATTTTATTTATCTGATAGAAAAGGAAGTTTTATTAGAAGGGATAAACGGAAAATTACCACTACAGAGAGGATTAGATACATTTTATTACAGTCAATACAAAAAACAGCTTGAAGCAAGGAAATTTCAACAGCGAAACAAAGCTGCCCACTCTTTGAATGCTGGAACATATAACATTAAGGAGAGTTTAAGATTCTGTTGTGGAAAGACGTCTCTGTAGGCTAGGGGAGGGTGTTTATAGGTTACTCTTGATCTTGATTTCTAAATAATGTGAGACTTTTGAATGTAGTAGAACAAAAAAACCAAGGAGCAAGAGTAACCCAGGCACTGTATCTGGAGTATTGTTTGCTTTGACATTTGATGGTTTTGTCCTAAAAAAGATGCTTCAGTGAGAGAGCAAGGTGTTTTATAAACTACTTTTGACTTAAAACTTTTAAGTGATGTACCAGAACAACAATAAATCCAAATTACAATAAATATTTCCAATTGAACTACTCCTGGAAAGTTGACAAAAATGGACAGGTAAACTATAACATACCATACCTGTAAAATTCAACTAATACATCATCAGAAGTGCCAGCCATGACTATGTTATCCCATTCCAAACATGAAAAGTATGAAGAGAAGGGCTGAATGAATTCTGTAATTGTTTCTCCCTGTGGGACATCATAGGAGACAATGTCTATCCCCACAAGACATACAGGTTCAGATGCTATGGCCACATAGTCACCATGATGGGATACATTGAAATTAAAATTTGGGAATCTAAGCCCATCATAATCCTGAAAGGAGAGAGGATATAAACAAATAAATAAGCTATCACAATAACAAGATAACATGAATACATGATTTAGGGAACAAAATTGAGTTTGTTATTCAACACAAAAATATCACAAATTTCCTTAGTTTAACTACTATTCATCTTTTTTCTTCATATATCCACCAAACATATCTCCCATCAACAATTGAAAAGTAATTCCTTTATACAAATCAATGGCGTGGGTTTTCCATCTCTTAACAAAATCTTAGTTATATGCATAAGCAAAGTTTCTATCTAAATTTCTATTTTTAACTTGTACACAAGCTAATTTTAGTTTATGGAGAAACCCTTCTCAGTTTTTCTTTGTATTTCTTTCTCCAAAAGAAATCTCATGAAAAAATAGTCCAAACATATATATGTATACATATAACAAACATTGCTTGCAACTAAACCACTCTCTATGCATAACAAGTTCCTGCAATTTTGGGATTCTATTATATTCCTACAATAAACCGTAACAATCTCTAACTGTAATTCTACCCTTAAAGTGATCTGCATCATTCATCTACATTGGCTAGGTCCATAACATATCACTACTCATCTTTGATTGTTCTAGGAAATGCTCATACCAAATAGGGTTTGCCTTCCAAAGTTCGTTTTATGACAATGTCAGGAAATGGGATTTGTAACACATCATGGACAAGAACATACTGAAGCATGCGGCTGACAAGTGCACGTTTTCTGTCTTCCAATTTCACAAACCTACCAATACACAACAACTACATCACTCAATGAATCCATTCAAACCCATTTGTACAAGTTTCTGAACTACACAAAAAGCTACGTAAAAAGTCAAAATCACTTGATTTCACTTAAAGTGAGTGCCAAAACTTCATCATTGTTTACAGTAAAAGGCGAAAAAAACAAAATTTTCCTTCAATTTAGGAGACCCTTCTGGATATATTTGAAAATGAGATTAAAGGGAAACGCAAATATTTTATTTTTCAATTTGCATCTCTAAATCTCAATTCCCAAACTTAGTCTTTAGAGCAGAAACAAGCCTTAATCTCTAGATTGCCCATACAACAAAAAGTGGTTATGACCATTTAATTAACAAAATGTTGAAATTTGAAACAGAGTGGAAGAAATTAGAGTGAATTAGAGAACCTGGTAACGGAGGAGTGTTCGTGGGAGGGAAGGAGGGAGAGAGCGAAGGAGAAGTGAGAGGGGTGTGGCTCCCACTTTGATAAGTTCACCACCCATCTCTTCACTCCTTCTTCCATAATTTCACCAACACACTCAACAACAGCACACACCACTACATACTATGATGTTTTACTTGCTAATCCTGAGTTTTGGTTTTTATTAGATCATTTACTATGTTAAGGTTTATTAGATCATTTAGTATTTTTTTTTAATTTTTAGATACTAAAATATAAAATATTATAAAATTTGTGAAAGACATGA
>Ga0123341_1001441_pt1 | contig 17852 bp, 9 predicted proteins | sample Turbeapinknodule_FD_89959 | JGI IMG/M metagenome (GOLD analysis project Ga0123341, IMG submission 89959) | Root nodule microbial communities of legume samples collected from Mexico - Turtle bean Mexico pink nodule | ecosystem: Host-associated > Plants > Roots > Nodule | place: Mexico: Nepantla...
ATATAAAAAAGTAACTTTAAACTAGCTTAATATTAATATGAAATTATCAACCCACTTTCTTATATAAAAATTACAAAAGGTTTAATAAATTTTATTAAAATAAACTTTAATATCATTTAAAAAATAAACTCTAAAAATGTAATTCAATTTTATAAAATTGTCATGATAAAATTAAATTTATATCTTTTATATATTATAACGAATTCATATTTTTAAGCTACGTTACATCACAGTACGAGTTTCTTATTTAATTATCCTCGTGAAAAACGAGGAGTGACATAAAACAAAAAATGTCAAACTCACACTATAATAATCAAATCTGGACGAAGAATATGATACCATATTGTAAAAATGAGATTCTCGTCTATTAAATTATTTCATGTGAGACATGGATTGTAGAAAGGAAAATTACTAATATGATGATGAATATCATCTTAAAAAATAAATTTAAAAATAAAAATAGTTTCACTGTTTAAGTGACCTTAAGGCAGATTGTGGTTAGTTGATTTCTTATGTGAATAACGTTTTTACCTTGGTTTATTTGTATTAATTAGCTTGTGTTTGCTGAAATTTTACTATTTTGGTCATTTTATTGTGAGTGTTGCATGCCATTATTAATTCTTTTGCAAATTAATACACTTTTGTAATAATTTAAAAAATATTTTTCTTTTGTTTCGATAATGAATCATCTTGTGTTCATATAAACTATATACTGCATGCTATTCGATTAGGTAGAAGTTATTTGTGCATTTTTTTTTAATACTTTCTCCATTAATAATCGTTGTTTTGGTAAAATTATTTATTTTATACGTATTGGTCAATATATTTCTCTACATGGAATTGTGTACAATTTTAATTGAATGTTTTTGTTACATCTAGTATCCAGTGAATATATTAAAATCTTGTCAGTGAAAAAATTGTCAAAAAATTTAAAATTAACATTTTCATTTTTATAACATTATATTATGTATATATAAAAGAGATTCTCCTCTTTAATTGCTCTCAATACTTTTCCTATTCTATCTATATATTAATATTGATTTTATTTCATTTTAATTCTTGCTTATTTAATTGAAAGAGAGATAGAGGGACCATTTTTTTGAATATTCCAATCTCCTTTCGTATTTCTCGTAAAAACCAGTTATCAATTTTAAATTTTAAATATAAAATAGTTTGTGAAACGTGGAAGGAGTAGCCTATTAAGCGTTATTTATCTGGAAAAGTTTTTACAATGTGAAGTAATTTTTTTTATATCTCCATCTCTCTAAAACATTATAGTTTTTATCTCTTTTTATTATTTCATTTAGTTGACATCTTTATTTAATTTTTAACATTAAACATAATTTTATATAAATAATAAAAATAAAAAATACGACTATAAAAATATTTTTTGATTTAATTGACATTTTTATTTAATTTAAAATTATATATAAATGATAAAAATAGAAAAACGGATCCACACATGTACAGTAGCTCCTGTGTTTCAGCAGCTAGTATAAGTGAATGAAAATGTCTTTATCAAAATTGAGTTAAACATGTGTTAATTCGTGATGAGAAGCAGGTGGTTGTTATTTGTTTTCCTGTGATGATGGTTACAGATTTTGAAAATATAAGGCATCCTTTGTCATCACTATCACTTTCATTCCCCTTCGCATCTATCTTATCTCTTTCATTCTTTCCATCTAAACCTTTTCTTTCTCTTCTTCTTTCCACTCCTACGTCAAGGGATCTACAAAGGTACTCATTTTCCCATTGCATTGCTTCACTTTCTAATGAATCTTCCAACTCAATACCGATTCACAATCACATCTTTCGCTTCCATTTTTACCTCTGCAAATGTCTAACATTTCTTCAAATCTGTCACTTGCTACCCTTTTTCCACGCGCATCCTGTTCTTTACCATTGTTATTTCTTTAAACCACATTCATACACCTCCTACATCACCAACATTATCTCAATCAGGGATTCAAGACCTAAAATCAAACATGTTATTCCCTCTCTAGACAAAAGTTTAAAATTAAATTATAATTTTGCATTTTTAACTCTTATTTATAACTGTACTTCTTTTATTTTATTTGTTTGTAAATTTTAACTTTTATATTTAAAGAATATTTAATTTTGATCAGATATTTAATTTTACATGTGATCTTTAAAAAATATAATTTCATACGTGCGAGTGTGTGTAACAATAGTATATTCTGACATGACATCAACGTATGTATGGTTGTTGTACAGGTATTTTTGTGTGGAGCCTTGCATCACGTGAAAGCAAAACCCCGTGATCACAGCTATGTCTCCCACTTCTAATTTAGAGAACACCAATAGCGGTTCTGAAAGGTACTGAGCGATTAATTGCCTTTTAATGAATAAGACAATGATATATGAACTTGGTTTAATCATGTTTTGATAATAGAATATTTCAATATTGGTGATTTTGAATTTGAAGTTTGATCACCCTGTTTTTGTCTTGAATCAGTGCTGCTGAGGTTAATTGGGATGAACTTGGATTCAGTGTAGTTACCACAGATTACATGTATGTCATGAAATGTGCAAAAGGAGATAAGTTTTCACAAGGATCACTCCTTCCCTATGGTAACATTGAGATCAGCCCTTCTGCTGGGATATTAAATTATGGACAGGTTCTTATGCCACACAGTAGTGCTTAATGATTCATTAATGTTTATCAATGATAAGCTTTGAGCATAGAAGTTGATTTCATGCAGTTCATAAATCAAACTCTGCGTAGCTAAGCCTCACAAATATGTAAACTTGTGAATCTTCAGGGAATCTTTGAGGGGCTCAAGGCACAAAGAACTGAAGATGGGCGTATACTTTTATTTCGACCAGATGAGAATGGTCTACGCATGAAGAGTGGAGCAGATAGAATGTGTATGCCATCCCCATCTGTTGAACAATTTGTCAATGCTGTAAAGCAGACAGTTCTTGCCAACAAACGATGGGTATTCATTCATTTCCTCATCCTATTCATTCATCTCTATGATCTATGAAGAAGTTGAAAAACAAAGTAAGCTTCAAATATGAAACAGGTGCCTCCTCCAGGAAAAGGGTCACTCTATATTAGACCCTTGCTCATTGGAACAGGACCACTGTTAGGTTTGGCACCAGCACCTGAGTATACATTTCTTATTTACTGCTCTCCAGTTGGCAGCTACCACAAGGTAACTTTTGGATTTCCACATGTTTTACAATACAAGGACAAAAAATTTACTTACAACTTGTTGAAATTTCTTCTTGATTAATTATTGCAGGGTCCACTGAACTTAAAAGTGGAGGATAAACTATATCGAGCAATATCTGGGAACGGTGGAACTGGAGGGATCAAAAGTATCACCAATTATGCCCCTGTAAGCGTACACTACTGATACATCATCAATAAAACATCTTTTCCATCTTGAATATCTGTTTTGAATGATTCATAATTTTACTTAATCAAAACCTATCTAGTTCAAGACATTCAATACAAAATGAACACTTGACATTTGTAATGTCCAAAATATAAAATATGAAACACACGAATTTATGTATTATATCATTATAAATTTTAAAAATTGAAAAAATTATATGAAGAAGTATGAATGAGTTTTTTCTTTTATGTCAAAAAGATATTTTTATTGATGATTTAAAAAAAATATTTTTTATTTTTATAATTATAATGAGAAGTTATACGATAAATTTAAGTTTTTAAAAAATCACTGATTTTGTCTTTTTTTTTAAATTGTGTTGAAAGAGTATAATAATTTTGTGAGATCCAAAAATTATTTGTTAAATTAAAAATTTCACATATATGTGTGTGGTACGAGTCTCAAAATAATAAATCATATTAAAAGTTGCCTTGAAATATAATTTTCCCCTTGATTCAGTATGTTATCTTTATATGTTTGTGATGCCATAGGTTTATACTGCAACAACTGATGCAAAGGCCAATGGATTCTCCGATGTGTTGTTCTTAGACTCAGCAACAGGAAAATATATAGAGGAGGCCTCATCATCCAACTTATTTGTTGTGAAGGTCTGAACACTATCTATGTGAGCAAGCTATTAACAATTTATATATCCAAAACCATTTGATAGTCTGAACAAAATTTGTTTAATTTAATCACATGAAGGACAACACTATCTCCACTCCAGCAATAGATGGAACCATTCTGCCTGGTATCACACGAAAATCCATCATTGAATATGCCATTGATTTGGGTTATCAGGTATTACTTGATTTTCTTTCAATTATTGGCACGTATATTGATTAATCTTAATGGTTTCATTTTCTGCAAATTAACTTGCTTTTAGAAAATATACCTAATCTACCTTAGCTATGTTTGTACGGAAAAAAATGCTCTCAATATTTAGTTACTTACAGAGGAAGGGGTTACTTGAATTATGTTCAGGTCATGGAACGTTCCATATCAGTGGAGGAAATGCTAGCTGCTGACGAAATGTTCTGCACAGGAACTGCAGTGGTTCTCAGCTCTGTTGCATCTGTTACCTATAAGGAAACAAGGTTAAATTTCACTTCAATTATTCTATTTCTTTGTTTTCAGTATGCTAAGTGAATTCAATTAGAATATAACCATTTTTTACACTGTTATATAGAATAAAATTATTTATTTTTTCAATAATCATTTTAGTGATTTTTTTATTGGATGTCAAGTATAAATTTTTTTTATGCTAACTATGTATAAATTAATATACCAAAAAGTATCTTAATTCAACTCTTATATTTAAAGCATCTTCCCTCGTATAACTTTACTATTGCCCAAATGCAGGACGAATTACAAAACAGGGCCAGAAACATTGTCTGCAAAATTACGCCAAACACTTGTTGGAGTTCAAACAGGGTGTCTTGAGGATAAAAAGTCATGGACAGTCATAGTCTCTTAAATGAAGATGATTGCTATTTCATCCGAACATTGAGTTATTACTTGAGTTTATTTTTTTACAAGTTCTTCGTAATATGAAAACTTATACTTTTAGTTTTCTTAATTTAATAAAGGTTTCAAATTCATCAACTGCTTAATTCTATTATGCAAATTTTTTTGTCTCACATTTATCTGTTCTTTTTAGCTGTTATTAATAACTTAACGAAAATATTTTAGTTGTTTTTATGTGGGAATTGAACGAATGTTATTAGATGGGAATAAAATGGGTTAGAATGAAATGGAGTGGAATCAAAAGTAATATAGTAAAAATATGATCATATATTTATAAATCTCACATATAATAGAATATATAATAGAATGAAGCACAAAGTAACATGTACGAGAGTACCAAAAAAGGAAAAATATAACATGGTAGACTAGAGTCGATCCGGACCAGAGATCAAGCTGAGAAGATTCGGGGTCAATGTCGAGTTGAGTTGGTCTAAATCAAAGTCAAGCTGAGTCAGTCTAAACCTAGGAATAACTTGGCTTGTGCCCAGGTCGAGCCGGTCCAGGTAGAGTCGAGTTAGCTCGTGTCGAGGTCAAGCCTGGTCGGCCCAAGATCAAGTCAACTCGAGTCAACCTAGGCCCTGGTCGAATTGAGTATGTCCATGTCCACAAGCCAAGTCAATCCAAACCCAGGTTGAACAAACTCGGTCCAGGCCCAAGTGGATTCGAGTCGACCCAAGCTTTGGTCTAGCCGCCTCAGCCCAGGTCAAGGTGGAGCCGAGTCGACTTAGGTCCAAGTTGTACCGAGTCGGCCCGAGCTGAGTTCAGGTCAAGTCAGTCTAGGTCCAAGACAAGCTGAGTCGGTCTGAGCCTAGATCGAGTCGGCCCGGGCCCATATCTTACTGATTCGGCCTGAACCCATATCGAGTTGAGTCGGCACGGGTTTAGCCGAGTCAACCCGGGTCCAGGTCGAGCTAAGTCGGCCTAGTACCAGGTCCAGTCGGCCTGGGTCTAAGTCGAGCATAGTCGGCTCGGGCCCTAATCGAGCAGAGTCGGCCTAGGCCCTGGTCGTGCCAAGTCGGTCTAGGCCCAAGTAGAGTCGATTTGATCTGGACCCATGTCAAGGCGAGTCTGTCCGAGTCCAGGTCGAGTCGAGTTGGCTCGGTACAAGGTGGAGTCGAGTCGGTCCAGGTCCAGGTCGAGCTGAGTCAACCCGAGCCCAGGTCGAGCCAAGTTAGCCCTGGTCCAAGTCGAGTCGAATCGGCCTGAGCCCGTCGAACTTAGTCGTCTCGGGCCAGGTTGAACCAAGTCAGTCTGGGTCATGTTGAGTTGAATCAAGTCGGGTTAGGTCGCCCTGAGCCAAGTCGAGTTAAGTCGACCGAGACTGAGTTGATTTGATCCCACTTCAAGTCGATCCCACATTGGAGATTTAATCTAATTGACAAAGTGGATTTAATATAGATTTAATCTATTTTAAATAGATTTGAAAAAATCCAAATAAATTTGATTTAGTTAAAATGGATCTGGATTTTAGATCCAATCCATGAGCACCTCTACTTCATACCATGATTTATTCTTTATCATTCATGTTATTTATTTTTCTGAAAGGTCACAATAAGATTGAACTTGTTAATGTTAACCGACTTTATCATAATATTTACTAGATTTTTATTGATGTGAATCTTTTCTTTCTACATCCACACTTTCTTCTTTTACTACTAGAAGCAGTGTATACTATGTATTTTGTCCTAGAATGAAAGGCAAGATTTCTTGTAATGTGCAAGACACTCCAATTGTCACAATATATAACAATCTTTTATTACTTGTGTTCGAGTTCCACTATTAACCTTTGAATCAAGATAGCTTCCTTGCATGCTTGGGTAGTTATCATGTACTCAAATTTTTAATAGACAAATGTACAATATCATGTAACTTTGATAAGTGACTCATTGTCCTTCCTACAAATGTAAACACATAGCTAATGATAGATCTCATTTTATCAAGATCACCTGCAAATTCTGAATCAACATACTCTTTAACAACTAATTTAATATTTCAAAACATAATGCAACACCTGAGGTTCCTTTAATGTATTTAAGGATCCTCTTAATATTACTCCAATGCTCTCTCCATCAGGATTTGTCATGAATCTATTAACAACTTCCATTACATGTGCAATGTATATTCTTATACAAATCATGACGTACATAATGCTTCTCACTATTGATGAATAAGGTACTTGTGACATATTCATCCTCTCTACTTCATTGTTAGGACTCATACTTGATGATAACTTAAATTAAGAAGAAGTAGGGTATAAATTTGTTTGCAATCTTGCATGTTGAAGCGCCATGAGAGTTTCAATAAGTAAGCCTTCTGAGTTGAGAAGGTTAAATCTTCTTATCTTTTTTGTTTCGGTGAATTTGCATTCATAAAATTTTGTTTGTTGGTCCCATGTCGTTCATTTCAAACTCTCTAGTCAACTTTGCCTTCAATTCTTGGATTCTGACTTTGTTGGGGAGTACCACCAATATGTCATCTACATATAACAACAAGATGATAAAATCATTCTCATGAAACATATTGTAATAGGCACAATGAATTGGACTCAATTTGTTGTAACCAAGAATAATAATGAAGGAATCAAATCTCTAGTACCAATACTTGGACCTTTATACAAAAATTTGGTCAACCAGCAAACCAAGTTTTCTTTTTCTTTAAAACCTTTTGGTTTCGACTCATTTTGCAGAGTATTTTAAGCAAAAAAAAAAAAAAACTATGTCCCTGCTAAGAACAACCTTTTGGTAGATTTTGGATCCAACTTTATTCTTTCTTAACAATTGTACATCATGTATATAAGACAATCAAATACATGTAAGGAAGTGTAAGCAGTTGGTTTTCCATTCCACATCTTTATTAGTGTCTTCAAACCTATTGTTATTGATGGTGATCGATTTATCACGTAATAAGCGATTTTAACTACTTCACTTATAAAGACTTGGTCACCCTCAATGTTCTCAACATAGTTCATGTTTTATCCAGGAGAGTTTTATTTGTTTTCTTTGCCACACCATTTTGTTGAGGTATATCTGGGACAAAAAAGTATTTTGTAATATTCTCCTCCATTATATGTCCTTAAGAATTTAATTATTTTCATAGTTTCAAGCTCTAAGGGATAATAGCAATGATTATCACACATAAAAATGAATTAAGTTCAAGATGTGTTTGCTTCTGGCAGTCACTCTAGAAAACTTTTATGTATGTTTCTTGCTTTAACACACCGTGCTCACAGAAAGGTAAAATAACATCTTTAAGCCCATGTAAGAGGTTATGTTTTGATGGAAACTCATCCAGCTACAATATTCACAAACTAAAGATACAAAAGACTTAAAGCCCTGACCAGGAGATTACATGAAGATTAGGCTTGATTGGGCCTCCAACAACCCTTATTGGGCTCAAGATCGTCTTTGAAGAGGTCAACTCTAGTGTATAATAAAATGTGATCAGTACAAATACATAGGCATGTAAAATGGGCTAAGTAGTTAATAAGTGTCATATTTCAGTAATATTTCATATTAAAATATAAGAACGTATGGATATTAATTGATAAAATAACTATAATATTACCCCTAATTTATGAATTTAAACTTTTTTACATATTTTGTGATTATAATTTGAATAAGAACGATTTATTCCCAAATTTGTGTTAATTTCAGGATTCTAGAAAAGAATGGAGATGAAAGGGAAAATGAGAATAAACAAAACTAAAAAGGAAAAGTTGAAATGCTCCAACACTCGCCCAAGCCAAAAGCTCCTAGAGGATCTCGCCCAAGCGATCCCAATCTCTCCCAGACAAGATCACTCCAGTGACGTTTGGCCTGTTTTTGTCCAACTCACCCAAGCGAACCCAATAACTCCCAAGCGAGAAATCACTTAGCTCAAGCCCAACTAGGTTAAATATGAGGCGTGATGCACAACCCTAGACAACATTGAGTGGATTGGGGAATCAATTAGGAGAGTAGAAGGTGTTAGAAACCCTGGAGGAGGCAGCCGTCAAGGAAAAACATCCTGGATCTTCTTTTCTTTTTTTTCATGCTTGTAATGGCCAACATGAGTGGCTAATTTTACCCTTTGGGATTGAGAGTAATCTATTTAAACTCTTATGTATTGAGGTGATATTTAAATATAATATTTTATTCTTGATTGATGATTGATATTGTCATTTTATTTATAATTGTTTACCATGATCAAGATCCTTAGATTTGACTGGAAAGTACTTCTAAGTTTCTGACCCAAATGACAACGCTTAACCGTGCTAGGAATATATTTGAAATGTTAATTGTTATCAACATCTAATCATAATGATAAGAAGTTTTTATAAATATGCGAGGAATCGATATTTAGGAGACTCTCTTAATAATTTTATATGTGAGGAATCGATATAAATTACTTTTATATGGGCATCAACATCAATCAAATGATAGAATATTACCATGCTAATCAAAATACAAAAGAGTAAGAAGGATGAACCCAATCTCAATTTTTCCAATTGAACCAACAAACTCCTTAACTTGGTTTCTTTACAATTCTTGCAATCATAACAAACTCCCAACAAACTTTATTATTTTGTTTTCTATTTAGTGAATCTTATACTTGATTATTCAACTGTTCCTTGTGGGTTCGATATCCATCCTTAGGGATAAGTTATTACTTCTGACAATACGATGCACTTGCCGTAAAATAGTCATAAGTAGTTTAGGACATTTGGATCTTGTATTTGGACTAATTAGGATAAGCTTGTATTTGGGTCTTGAGTAGAGTAAGGTTAGATTAGGGTTAGGATGACCTAGTTAGGATTTCAATTGGGCTCATCCAATCCCAAAAGAAACCCTATACCAAATATGGATGAAGAGCATGTTCATGTTTCCACATTTTGAGCACTATGTCCAAATGTGAAAAGCATGAGTGGACAAGTGACACTTAATCCACTCTTCGTATCTATTTTCAAGGGAATTCAAATTTGAATTTTCCATTCTTCTTTGCTCTCCCTTGATCATACCTATACTTCATAAATAGGACCCTTTATTCAATGTAAAATCAATTTTGAATGAGTAGAGAGAGTATGCATTTGCAGCTCACTTGTTTTTAAGTTACCTTAGAATAGTTTTTCCTTCTAGACTCCTCATTCCTTGATATTTGGTATAACATCTTTCAAGAAACGCCTTCCAATCCACTTTGCAAACACCTAACCACTCCACTCCATATTTAAGTCGCTTCTACATCCAATTTGCAATCCAATTCCACTTTAGCTTGGAGGAACTCCATCATATTGGTATCAAAGCAAAGGTTCTCTAAAAAATAAATAATTATATTCTAAATTCATGTTGTTCAATGTTTTCTTACCTGTCTAGTTATGTTTGTATTGTGTAAATTGTTCGTTATCGTTTGTCTTTTAAATTTGGTTCAAATTTGTTTGATCTTTTTGTGTGTTATAGTTTTGATTTTAATATATTATTTTACATTTTATTCACTAGTTCTTTACTTGAGTTTTAAACCATTTTAATCAATTACCTATCATTTTAATCGATCAAATTGTTCTTTTCTTGAATGTTAAGTCCTTTTAATAATTTAGCTTCAATTTTGATTAGTTAATTTAGCTTCTTAACAGGTTATTTTTCGTTTTAATCAATTATGTTATTCAGTATTTACTTCATTTTAATCAGTTATCTTTCATTTTAATCGATTATTTAGTTTGCAGTTACTTTAATTTTGATTTTGAATTTTTATTTATTTATAATAAATAAATTAAATAAATTGGAGCATTTATGTATACCCAACTAGACGAAAACAACCTAACCCATATTCCTAACGGATATAAATACTAAAAGACAACCAAAAACATTTGTTAAACCTTAATATGAAACTTTGTACCATACCCAACAACACCCTGAAAGTTCACTTCCAAAACCATAACTTTGACATAGTTTAGAGACTATGACTACTGCCATAACAAAAAAATTACACCTACCCTAACCATCTTTAGTCATTTCAATTCCACAAATAACCGAATTTACTGGTGTAGCACTGATGGCATCACAATCTGCATCACCAGGAGCAACTCCAGACTAAATGCAGCATCGCTTAGCCTGCCAAAGACAGATACCGATTCCTTCTACTGCATAGTTTCTTCTTCACATTCTCCATGCTCTTGTTATCCAACTTCTTCTTCTCCTCCTTCAGAACTTTAATGATAGAATACACCTTCTGGTGTATATATATTCTTTCGTATCAGTCCTCTCAAAATTTAGCATTTGAGCGACACCCCAATCTAGACAATTCACGTCTTCCCTACTTCATTCAATTAAGCAGAAACTAACACTAACACATCCTAACCATTATATTTCACTGCAGAAATTCATCTCTGCTTTGCTCCCCTTGCTGGCATCCTCCCTACAGACTTCCTCTCTACATTCCTTCCTGCATAGTTCATGAGGGATATAACTCACCTTTGTCGTTTTCTTGACATAATTGAAAGAGCATATCTATAGAAATCAAAAAAAAGTTATTTACCGTTCACAATTAATTGTTATAAAAAAGGATACTTTAATTTCTCATAATCTTTTATTGATATTATCACGCTTTCATACACGATATCCCTACCCTACCCTCCCCTTTTCACCTGCAAAGCTGCTTAAACTTACCCCTTGCCTGCCATCACTAAATGTTGCATCCCAATACCGAGCCGAACTGCAGCTTTTCTTTTCTCAAACACAAACACAAGCTCCACTCATACACAATTTTTGATTTTTATGATCCGTATGTTTTGTCCCAATCATGTTTAGTCCACATTGTTATTACTTTTCTTTAACTTTTTAATTGAACTTTTGAATCATTGTTAGCATGACAAGTAATTATTGTAAACAATAAATTTATCATATGGACAATGATTTCTGATCGGATCCTTCATACTATAAATAAATGTACTCTTATTATTGTGTACAAAACAGGGTTTGAACCTTAATATAGTACATAAACTATTTACTTTTTCACAGACTACTTTTCGCTACTACATGAGAGACTACTTAAGCAGTAAAAAATCTTTTATTTTTTTGTTTTTGATAGCAAAAGTGTTTTGTTTCCCAATAAGAAGTTGAAAAAAAAGTTGAACGGATCTTCAAATATGAAACAGGTGACTCCACTAGAGAAATAAGTTGATCATTGCATATTAGGTCATTGCTCAAGGGAAAAGGAAACAAGGTAAACTGTTTTGGTACTGATTATTAATGCTTACTCTATAATTGTTATATAAAAAAATCAATTTTAAATTACAGATTTTGTTTTCTATTAAAATTTTATCTGTTATATGAACATGTAAGATTAAAAACAGTTTTAAAAAAAAGTTTGATTTTTCACTAGGAATTTGGTTATTGGTCTATTATCTTTCCTAATATTCTTGAAAATTCCGAACAACAAATGATTGTTGTGCTACTAATAAATTGCCGATAATACTGATAATGAAGAGCTGAATACAAAAAAGGAGCAGAAACATTGTCTCAAAAACTGCGGAAAACACTAGTTGGAATTCAAAGTGGCTGCGTTGAGGACACAAGGGGCTGACTAATAGAATGATGACTGGGATGTGTTGTTGGGAAAAAAAATCAAAAAATAACTATTTTCTACCATATAATATAATTACTTTAAAAAAATAATTAAAAAAAACTCGGTCATCATACTTCATGTTTTTTGTTAGGTTTCTTCTTAGTCTCATCCTGCAAACTTAGAGAGGTTATTAAGAGTGGATACAAATTGATTTCGACGTCACATTGGATAAATAAAGAATATTCCAACTTATGCTGTTAGTTTTGCTCGCCTTAATTGCACGTCAATTTCCCAGGAAATCACAATACTCCGATTTTTTATTTTTTATTTTGCCTATTTTCGCTTTGAAGTGTCTAAAATCTTAAATTCTCAAGCATAACATGCATGCCTGTTATTTCTAGGTTTCAAGAAGCACCCGGTAAGGCTGAAGACAATTCTAAAGCGATTTTGAGCAGACAAAAAAATTGAAGGCCTGACTCGATAGGTATTCATCTCATTGATCCTCAAAAATAACTTTTGGATACACATGAGAAAAGAAAACAAATGCAATATACTAATGAAAAACAAGAGAATCGTTATGAACAATGTCTCTTTTTTTACCCCTTTTATAACAAATATAAATAAATGACTACTTTATCAACTTCTACCCTTGATACTTACTATTCAGAAGCTCTATGAACAAGTCATTCCAAGTATCTGTAATTCCAGGTAAGCACCAGTGCATGCAATCATCATGTTTTTTCCCTCCAGCTGAAGCAGGGTGTGCATCAGCCCTGAACTCACTCATGTGAGTGATGTCCAAAATAATGAAACCAGACCCCTCGAGAGCCTTATAGAGGTGTTTATTCACCAGTCGAGTCTCCACATTTGTCCCATTGTTCTTCACGGAGAAAAGTTCTTCAACCTAAAAGAGCAACAAAACTTCCAAGGTCAACTTGCTAGTAATAATTTAGCATGCAACTATCACACTAGCAAGAAGAATCACATCACGTATGTCACTCATTGGATGACTGTTCCAGTCAAAACATGCTTAAAAAGGCAATTGACTAAATAGACCACCTGCTCTATCGACAAAGGTCTATCCCTTTGACAGGAACCACCCTGATCCCAATCTCCCCCTTCAAAATGTCTGGGTGATTGAGTACGAAAAAATTTGACTGCACCTGGGCGTGCATTTTTCTCCACATACTTGATCTGCAAACAAACCAGTCGTATTAAAATATGCAGGTCAATTACATACCAATTTAAGCTAGGTGTAATTTCGTAAATGGATTTGTAAAAGTATCATAGTAATATAGAAAATCTTTCAAAAGTATCTTGGTCATGATCAGTTTGGGGGAGAAATAATTGACGATGCGTATTAAGAAACAATTTTTTAGGGGAATATCTGTTTTTTTCAAAAACTCATGATGCAGAAAAAGAAAAAACCTTTTAGACCTCAAAAGATGTTAATCCAAACACACGTTTAGGTGTTCAATGTACTTGCTAGGCACAATTCCCAAATGCTTCTTTCTAATGAAAAATATTGCTTGACTTCGACGTTCGTTGTGTTGCAAAATACTTCATCTTCATGCTAATGGTTGGGATAGTTCCAAATCAATACTGACATGTCAATTGATAGCATGTTGACCAATTATACTCTTGGTGCTAATCTCAATCTGAATAAAGAAGTTCTTTATAGATGTGTTCTCACTTTTCAATAAGAGGTTGCCTATCATATCTAAGACCTAAATGCCCCTTACAATAAAGTGCTCATCTGTAGATTTTTACAAAGTTAAGGTTATACACTTAAGTAAAATATCAAAACAATATTTCTGTGCTTAAGACAATTGTAATAAGATCAGATTGAAGCTAATGAAAAAATTGACATCCACGATCATAACATGTATGTTGTGATTCAAAACAGAGAATTTATGGTAAGTGGTAATAATAGTTGACATTCTAAACCACTAATGCAAGCACCTCATCCTTTCACTGGCGAGGAATGGACCTTCCCCACCAAACAGATGTTGACAACTCAATCCTAAACACTTCATCCATATTATGAAACTCAGACCCATACATTGATGGGAAAAAGCATTATGAAACTAAACATACAAAGTTCAGCATTAGCAAAGGAACTAAAGTCAATTAACAAGATACCATGTACGTAATTGCTTCATACTCAGGTTAACTTAGAGACATAAATTATTTCCTTCCACTTCCACTACAATTATAGAGTAAGATAAAGCGAAGACGTTACCATGTGCTCCAAAACCATATCCAGGCCTTGATCTGAACGTAATGGAGGAATTACTGGCTGGCCATTCTTGAAGAAAAGCATAGGGGACTTCACAGGGTCAAATTTTGAAGGGGCCCACCACCTGTTAACACAAACCAGATAAAATTAATATTTTCCCTTATACTTTCTCAGTTTTCCAAACAACAGTAACAGCATCAACTTATACAAAGGAAAGTGAGAAGCAAGAAGTAAAAAACATAAAACTCAAAAGGTATTCTTTAATTGTCGAATTTCCCATTATTTTCAAATATCAAATAGCGAATGGGAAAGCAGCTACAAATTACATACATGGCCCATTTACAGAAAGAGACTATAGAAACATTCTAGTATTACCAGTGTCCCGTGTTAAAAATTAGAATATCGTGGAAACTCAGAGCCTTTGCCCACGTGCTGTCTGGAACATCAACATCAACTCTAAATCCCTCTCTGAATCCAAGTGTTTCTAAGGCACCACCTTTATCACTAGCAGACCAGCTGCACAAAACAGAAGAACAACATCAATGATAGTTAACAATGTTCAACAACTAGAACCATATAAGGTGAATTCAGAAGTGTTTTTTTACAACTTATTTGAGTTTATCTTATGAACATCAAGAAAACAGCTTATGACTTGTTCACAAGTTCATTTTAGCTTATTTCAATAATCTCTTCAGACTAACTAACGAAGACAACTTATATACGAAAACAATTTAGCTTCATCTTGTCTTCAATTAAAAACACGACTTACAGAGTACAATAGTATTTTGTTACGAATAAAGAAAGCAATGAGGTTAGAACCTAAGATCGTGAGGACATCTCCACTGGGCTATGAGCAAACCATTCAAGCAAAGTTAACATCAGACTCCACCCAAAAACTTAAAGCATCATGTTTGGAGATTTTTCTCACTTATAAGTTTCTCAACTTTTCCATTTTACCTAATGTTAAACACTTCACATTCACATTTGCAATTGAACACTTGACGCTAATTATATAACAGGACATAAGATAATGAAAACAATGACATCAGAACAAATAATAACAAATTGAAAATCCTAGAATCCGTACTTATACATTTATTCATCACATAAAGACTGTGCAATCCGTGGACTCATATAGAAACAGCAGATCATTTGAAACAAGACCCAGAAGAAAACAGGCAAGAAAAAGAGGAGAGAAAAGTGTAATGAATGAGAAAAGCGCAAGCTTACCTACCATAACGAGCCAGAAGATTGGTACGGTGATAGGCGATGGTGAGATTGTAAGCGAGAAAGGTGAATCCACGGTCAGCCCCAGCGGGGCGCCACTTCTTGACTTGTCCCTCGGAGGCACTCTTGAGAGCGCAGAAGAGAGACACAAACATGTTCCTGTTGAGCGAGTCCCCCACAAACCCTGCACTGCTGAACACCCATTATTGACAATCCCAAACAAAAGAAGAGAGAGAGGGAGAGTACCAATGGCGGTGTGGGTGTGAGTGCGGAGGAAGTCAAGGGGATGGAATTGGGGGAGATCGCAGTGGCTGGGCTGCCAGCGCCATGTGGGGAGATGAGGGGCGTTGGATTTGTTGGCGGAGAGGCAGTTCCAGCCCTTGAAGATCTCCTTGCAGGTGTGGTCGTAGGTTGGAATTCTGGGGGGATGAGCGATCCATGTTCCGTGGGAGAAATTGCAGGAAGCGCGGGGATGTTTGTGGAAGGTGGGAAGAGAGTGGGTAATGGAAGGGGAGGAGGTGGTTGTGAACTGGGAGAGAAGGAGGAAGATGGAAGTGAAGCAGAGAAGAGAGAGAAGAGGAAAGAGAGGAACTTTCTTCTTGGGGCTTTGAGAGTAAGCTTCTCTTGTGGCCATTCCAATTAACCTCCTTCTTCCTTCTGCATCTCCCTTTTTCTTCTCTCACTCTTTATCTCGCATATCTTCTTCTTTCATAATCCTCTTTTTTTTCCATAACATTTCCATAACATAATTCTCTCATTCTCATCAACCCAAACATAACATTACTAAATTCTATGTTTAGCTAACTTTTAATTACTATCATTTCAAAAATTTCCTTAGTCTATACTAAATGTTCAAAATATTTTTTATTTAAATATTTTCTTATTTTACATAATTGTTATCTTTTTATCTTCTATTCATCCATCAATTTTTTTTCTCTTTATCTTTGTAATTTTTGTAAGTCTCGATGATCGACCGACCGCACTAGTATATATTAAAAGCACTCAATAAACGACAATAATAACAATTATGAAAAATTCTTTACGAATCATGATTATGTCCTACCTATCAAATTCAAGTGACATCAATATAATATACCTCCGTATAAACAAAAGATCATGCTATAAATCAGTTAGCATCAAAGATCATGTTATAAATCAGTTAGCATCAAAGATCATGCTATAAATCAGTTAGCAACACTAATATTTGATTAATTCGGTCCATCACAACAAGGATCCATGATTAAACACTATAGATAAACTCTTTACAGAGTAAGCTTCTATCAACTTTTACAATATACACTTACTTGAGCGTCAGAGTACCTTGTTGAGATTCACCCCGATCGAGCACTAATAACAAAAGAAGGAGACTTGAAGGAAGGAGTAAGAAGGTACGGACACATCAGCAATTGTAGAGACAAATCAAAATACTATCTAGGTTCCTCTTTGTTCAGGTACAATTTCCATAAAACACACACTTCATGCCTCTAATAGATAAGAATTAAACTTCATTTCATTTTATATAATCACATTCACAATTAAACATTCAAGTAATATCTTAAAATGATATTAATATATAAACAAGTTTGAGATGAAAATATTAAAGTTAATTTTTTTTTAGTTGCAATAATTTATTTATTTAGAAGTTTATTTAGAGTAATTTTTTTAAGGTTTAATTAAATATTTTATTTTTCAACTTTCTTCTTTTACAAAATCTGTCACTTTATTACATATTGAACGCATATAATTTAAAAATCTTAAGTTTAATTTTAATTTTGATCTCTATGTTTAGAAAATGTTTAACAAGTAAAAATATTAAAGAATATAATTGAGTAAATATTTAGAATGAGAAAAACAAGACTTATAATATAAAATATATACACGATATATATATATATATATAT
>Ga0123341_1001443_pt1 | contig 17850 bp, 12 predicted proteins | sample Turbeapinknodule_FD_89959 | JGI IMG/M metagenome (GOLD analysis project Ga0123341, IMG submission 89959) | Root nodule microbial communities of legume samples collected from Mexico - Turtle bean Mexico pink nodule | ecosystem: Host-associated > Plants > Roots > Nodule | place: Mexico: Nepantla...
ATATATCTTCCATCAATTAATTATTAAAATTAATATTTTTTAAGATAAAAATATCTTTTATTTGATTAATTATTTTTTAATTCTAATGTTTTTCTTGTATTTTCTTAAAAAAAAAAGAGAAATCAAGTGACCATTGGATTCCTCAGTAGAATCTCGACTCTTTCCAAAAAGGGCCAAATAAAACAACGGTTAGGATTGGATTTTCCTTATACAAAATTCTACCTAAAAAATTAAAGTCAGAGAAATGTTGTGCTTTTTGTGTGCTATTGGGGTAAATAATAACTGGAACCGTGCCACGTCTGACAAAAAAAACGTTATGCAGAGGGATAAATCTGGAAAAGTACACGGGCTTGTAAATGAAATCTTGACTTTTGATTTTTTATTTATTTATTTTTATTTTTATATTTGAGTGGGGAACTCTTTGTTTATTAAAAACTGAGATCAGCGCTGAGGTTTGAGCTTATCATTCAGCCATTCTCTTCACAAGGCTGGTCTTCCGAGCTTGTCAACCACCCTCGCCCAGAGAGGCAGAGAGAGAGAGAGAGAAAAAAAAAAGCATCGTTAATAACGAATACTTGTAAGCGATGAAAGTTGTGATTAATCCCGAACCATTTCTTTCCCTACCAAACTCCATTTTCCCCAGCAAGCCTCCATGCAACACTCGCTTTCGGCTTCGCCCCCTCCCAAACCTCCATCGCCACCGCTGGATCAGCCGAAGGCTCTCTTCGACGCTGCAGCCGAGGGCCACGTTGGATTCCACTACCATCGAGCAATTCGGGATTCCGGAGTTCGACGTTCGGAACCCGGCGCTGTCTTCCTCGTATCGCAGTTCGGCACTCCCGAGGCCCAACCAGACGGTGCTGGAGGCCCAAGCTAGGGTTTGCACTGGCCCAACCCAGACTCGCCCCCTCGACGAGCAACAAGCCTTCAAGGTCTTCGACACAATCCTCAGATCAGGTTCCTCTTTCTTTCACGTCACATTGATGTGTTATTGTTCGTGGTTTTGGTTTTTACTTTTCTAAAGTGAGAGTAGAATCGGAGAACAATACAAGAGCAAATTGATACTGTTTTATTAGAAAATGGACGGTTTGAGATTTAACAATTTGCCATACTTATGTTATCACAATCTCAAATGTTTGAGAACTTTCTCATCGGTTATTTGGGCAAATCATCAGTTTAGTGTTTGTTTGTGAATCCACTGCGTTCCTCGTATTGCATTTTCCGAGACAGTTTCTAACCTTGAAGTTACAATTTGTTAATTATTTTAGTTCGAAATTCAAAGAAGTCAAGTGACTGAAGTGAAAATATTGACATTTTTTATGCATCAGAGTTAAGTTTAGGGACTGATGTGATCCTAGAGATTTATTTAAATTTCTTTAGTTCGAGGGATTAATATGATATCGTTTTATATTTTTTAGGAACCAAAATGGTGTTTTACCCCAATTATTATGGCTACACTCTGTCCTCCAAAGTATGTATATCAGCTCACAGGACTCTAGTATTAGTCAAGTGCTATGTTGCATTGATACCAGAACAATACCATTTCAATGAATTAAAATACATTATATATGTTAAATAAGTTATTACTATATTTTTATGTTTCTTATTTTTCTTAATATAATATAAGCAATATTTATTTTGATTTGGCATTGGTATCATATTACTAGTAGTATTAAGTGTTTATGTAGTCAAATTTAAATAAAACTGATAGATTCAGTTATGAAAATAAATCTTTCTCTATAATATAAGGGATCACAATATGAAACATCTAGGTTCTGATACTTAAGCCTCTGTATGACACGCTTACCAGTATTTGGTAGGTGTACAATATGGACTGTCACTGATTTTGGAGTATCTGTGCATAAGAGGTCAAGTGTTAGTAATCAATAATCATAATCAAATTTGAATGAAGCCCTACAATCATATCGAATAGGTGGTTTTTGTTGAAATGATGCTTTTCTTTACTAGCTATATTAGAGTCATTGAAAATAAAAAAATAAATTGTTTTGAGATTTTATTACTTTGTATTTAATCTTAGCTAGGGGAGAAATGAAAGATGAAGATGAAGTTTCTAAAGCACAACTTGGGGCATTTTTTGCGGGGATGACAATCCGCGGAAATGCATTTCCTGAGGCAACACAATGGAGTGAAGGGGAAATGCGTGCAATGAAGACATTCTGGCCACTTCTGGTTAGAGTGCTTCCACCTGAGGTGATATTCATTGCAGACCCAGAAGGGTTGATGATGGGTATGGGAAGTTCCATTGGGCCGCAATATGTTGGCAATGGCACCAGCGAGATGCGATTGGTTGGTGCTCTTAGGGAGGTGTTGGCTGGTGGCCATCTTGGATTCGAGGAAGTGCAAGGTGTGTTAAAGGATGTCCTTCCCTTCCAAGAGGGAGATGAAGAGCCCAAGAAAGTAAGTGAGGCTTTGCTTTCTGCATTTTTAATAGGTCAACGCATGAACCGTGAAACTGACCGCGAATTAAAAGCATACTGCCTTGCATTTGATGATGAAATTGGTATGAATTTTAACCCGATTATTCCATTTTGTTCTTTTTAATTGTTGCAAATAAGAATCTTTTTTGTTAATATTATTGTGAGTTGATTCTCAGGCCCTCCTCCTATTGCTGATGTTAGATCATTGACTCATTACGGTGAACCTTATGATGGTAATACACGCTTCTTCAGGAGTACATTATTTGTTGCTGCGGTTAGATCTTGCTATGGGGAGTCTTGTTTACTTCATGGTGTAGATTGGATGGCACCTAAGGTGTGAATTGTTTTCCAAGTGTTGGGTGTTTTGTTTCTTTAAGCAGAAACTAAGATGCTTACTGATCATGAAGTTTTCTGAAATTCTATCCTTGGAGCCGACGAAGTGCATTTTCAAAGTCAATTTTTACTTCTGAATTTCTATTCTTTGATATTTTATCTGCTGATATTTCATACAAAACCATGTTCTATTTCTTGAACAAACTATTGTTTATTTTTTAGGGTGGTGTAACTGAAGAGCAGATGTTGAAATTTATGGGGGCAAATGTAAACTTATCCCCTTCCAAGGCCAAAAAACTTCTTGAGGTATTTTTTTTTCCAGAAAATAATGTTAGACCATCATAGTGTTTTTCTCATTATCCTCGTTTAGCCTCTATCCTCACTATCTTGTTGAAATTTATTTGTGATCTTTGTCTTTCCAGGATGATGAAGTTGGGTTTGCTTATGTAAGTCAGCGTGAAGCTCGCCCGTCTCTGTATGAGCATCTCACTAAACATTTTGAATTCTAAATTTTTTAAAGATTAACTTATGAATAGAAGTTATGTATGGTATAGCCTTCTACTTATAGACATGGGGAATATTATACTAATGGAAAAGAATTCAGCTGAATGAGAGAAACAATTTTATTGAATTAATGAAGGAAACAATACATTAGCATCCATATATAGAGAACTCTATCCCTAAAGTAATGCTTACAAAGAGATCTCTAGTATCTTACTACAACACACTTGTAATTATTACAATATCTTCTAACTCATAAAATATTTTCTCCTGACTCAATAGTCCCCCTTAAGCTGGTGAATGGATATCTATGATTCCCAGCTTGCATGAGTTCATGAAATCATTTTGTAGGAAGACCTTTTGTAGACAGATATGTGCTAACTGAAGGCGAGATGGGGCATAAGAAGCGACGTAAGACCACTATCTAGTTTTTCTTTAATAAAGTGTTGATCTATCTCTATGTGCTTGGTTCTATCATGTTGATATGGATTGTGAGCAATGGTAAAAGCTGATTTATTATTACTATACAGATTTATAGGCTCTTCTCATGTCAGTTTAAGATTGTTTAGAATAATTCTCTGCCATAACAATTCACATACCCCATGTTCCATAACTCGAAATTCATCCTCTGCACTAGACCTTGCAACAATATTTTGTCTTTTACTTCTCTAAGTCACCAAATTTCCACCCAAGAACATGTAATATTTGTGGCGGATCTCCTATGTAGTAGATTCTACATAATCTTCATTAGCATGCACCTCCATTATTAATTTTTCATTCCTCTTGAACAACAATTTATGTTCACATCCTGTAAATGTTGTTCTTTTGGATCATGCATGAGCTGATTAACTACACTCACAACATAAGTTATGTTAGGTCTGGTGTGGGCTAAGTAAATGTGCTTCCCCACAAATCTTTGATATTGGCCCTTACTCACAACAAAACTTCATCACACCCAATTCTATGGTTTTGTACTATGGGAATTCTAGTGGTCTTGCAATCAATCTTACCAATTTCTTTGAGAAGATCAAGATGATACTTTCTTTGGGAGATAAAAATGCCTTTCTTTGAGTAAGCTACTTTTATCTTAATGATGTTTTTTAATTTTCCAAGATCCTTCATCTCGAATTGAGTAATAAGATTTTCTTTCAAGCTCCGTTTCTCATGTTCATCATCTTCTGAAACAATCATGTTATCCACATAGATCAAAAGTAGAATAAGTTTCCCTTCTAAGGAAGGCTTGATGAACTGAGTATGGTTACCTTCACCCTATCCATACTACAAGGAGATCATAACCTGAGTGAGTTTACCAAACCATTTATGGGGTGTCTGTTTGAGTCCATACAAGACTTTCTTCAATTGCACACTTTATTCCCTTCAATAAACCTAAAACCTAGTGGAATCTCCATGTAAACTTCTTCCTCTAAATGTCTATGCAAGAAAACAATTTTTTCATCAAATTGCTGCAACTCTCAATCAAAATAAGCTGTTAATGAGAGAATGGTTCTAACAATAATCATCTTTGCTACTGGAGCGTGTGTCTCCTTACAATCAACACCATAAGTCTAAACCTTTTAACAACTAACCTTGCTTGGTAACGATCCAATGTACCATCAGATCTATAGTTTATATTGTAAATCCACTTGCATCCTATTGCCATTTTATCTTGTAGTCTGTTAACAATCTCCCAAGTTTGGTTACTTTTTAAGGCACTCATATCTTCATTCATGGCATGTACACAACTTTCACGGTGCTCTTGAACTGCTGATTAGGCACTCTAATTGCATCAATGGTAGAGAGGAAACTTTAGTGCTGCACAAAAAGGTGTTTTGTGGACACAAAATGAGAAATAACATACTTGGTATAAGATCGAGTTCCTTTACTCAAAGCAATAGGTAGATCATCAAGGTTATTGAAAGAATTTTGCAAAGGTTCTAAGGCGTTAGAAGAGTGAACACTTACCCCTGGCTTAGACAATTGGACCTATTCTTGGATCAAGTTGGGTTGCTTTTGTCTCCTCTAATATTTATATGGAAAAAATCCTCTAGACAACTATTTTCCTAAGTTGATTCTGATTCGAGGACAAAAGTTGCCCTTGTTAGGAGCAGGTTTAGAAGCATCCATATGAGATGTGCCAGGCAAAGTACTAGGAGTACCAAAAGGGAGAAATGATGACTTAAGAGACTCAATTTCTATAGATCTCTTCCATGGAAGATGAGGGCACATGTAAAAGGATTTAGTTTCATCTAAAGTGACATCCATAAAAGTAAAAAATATTTTGACTCGAATGATGGTAACAATGATAACCCTTTTTATTAGAGGCATAACCAATGGATATGTTTTTAATAGTTCTAGGATTTAACTTTCCATGGAATTAACTATGAATATGGGCAAACACAACACATCCAAAAATCCGACTGTGAAGGCTAGAGAGAAAGGGAACAAATGGAAAAAAGGAAGACGTAGACTCAACAAAACTAAGGTCATCTAAAACTCGAGAGGCTAATAATTTAATAAGTAGGTAGTAGTGGGGACCGTCTCTCCCTAATAAGATTTAGGGATAGATATTTCAAAGAGAAGGGTTCGTGTCACTTTAAGAAAAAGCTTGCTTTCTCTTTTCAATGATGTCATTTTTCTTGTGGTTGTATCTATTGATGTGAGTTTATGAACAATACCATTTTTCAAAAGGAATTTAGACATGTCATGATTTACATATTCCCCTCCATTATCAGAATGCAAACGTTTAACAGACTTTCCAAATTGTGTTTATCATACTGAAAAATTTGACGAATAAAGTAAAAACTTCAGATTTTCCTTTCACGAGGAAAATCCATGGCATGAGTACAATTATCAATAAAAATGACAAACCGTTTAGCAACAAATATACTAGAGGTTTATGCAAACCCGTAGATATTAGCATGAACCAAACCAAACATGTGACATGATGGTGCTTTACAAATTGACATACATCACACTTGAATGACTTAATAGACTATCATTAGACAAATGTGGAAGATCAACATTGCTTAGACGAGTTGCCATGCTAAACATAAAGATGCCTTAAGGCCCCTACCCCTCTTTTTCTTCCAGAGAAATGTGAACAATAGTGCCCTTTTCAAAGGAGAGAGATGGCTTATCCCCTTTTTATTTAGAGAAAGAGTGAGCAATATTGCCGTTTTCAAAGGAGATACGCACCCAAGGCGAAAGTGGTAAACAAGGGCAGGTCTGGAACAACCACCTCAAGTTTGATTATGGCAAAGCAAGCGGTAACAAGAATGGCAGTCAGAATTGCTATCTAGCTTTGGAAATGGGTGGTACGTGAAACCTGTTGTAAACAGAAAGTATATATTGCAAAGAAACAGAAAACAGATATTGCAAACCCACGATGCCTGGTCATGCGGAAGTTGTTGGAGAACGTGGATTGAAGAAAATGTCAAATGGAGTTGTGAACGTGCAACAAAAACAAATTAGGTGCAACAACAATTGAAATCAGTTATGGAGATGGAAAAAATCTTTGATTCCTCTCCCTATATAAAGAGGGGTTCCATCCTCTCCAAAATCACATCTCTCTCATTCACTCTCTTCATCTTCTTCACCCACCACCGTGAAGCTTCTTTTCTCCTCTCATTTTTCCACTTTCTCTCTCCTCACTTATTTTATTTTATTTTAAGTTTTATATTGGGTTCCATTGGGTATTACTCTTTTAAAGAGTAACTTGCTAGTTCTGATCCTTGGAAATCTCCGGGAAGTTCCTGTTGTATCCTGGGGGACTTGCGCAATACACCGCGGATAAGTCCTTACGGACAGTGATTACTCACGCCTCGGAAAACCAATTTTGTTCGTTTTAAAGCCTATTTTTGCTACAATCGTAAGGACTTATGGCTGAAAATACGGACAACAACAACAACATTGCTACGGGACTGTCAAATGTTATTTCCACAACGCAAACCATTTTTGCGAAACCATTTCCGGATGTCTCCAAAATTGAAGTCTTCACCGGTTAGAGTTTCCGACGTTGGCAGGAACGCGTGTCCACCTTATTGGACATGTACGGAGTTGCTCATGCACTTACAACTTCCAAACCCGACTCAACCACGCCTGCGAAACAAGTTGACGATTGGACCCATGCAAATAAGGTATGTCGTCACACTTTACTCAGTGTGTTATCTAACGATCTGTTCGATGTTTATGCTTCTTATAAGAATGCGAAAGATATTTGGGATTCTCTTATCCTCAAATAAAATGACGAAGATATCGTCAGACAAAGGTTCGTAATTGCAAACTACTACCGATGGGAGATGATCGAAGGCAAAGACATCAAAATCCAGATAAATGAATATCACAAGCTGATTGAAGATATCAAAACTGAAAGCATAACCTTGCCGGATGAATTCATGTTCGAACTCTTGATCGAAAAGCTTCTGCAATCTTGGACGGATTACAAACAACAACTGAAGCACAGACACAAACAGATGTCACTATCAGATTTGATCACCCACATCATCATCGAAGACACAAACAGGAAGGAGTGCGCTGCTGCAAAGGCCAAAGCTTTGTCTGCCAAAGCAAACGTGATAGAAGACAAACCAGCTCCAAAAAAGTACGAGAAAAAAATTGATCACAAAAAGAAACCTAATAACAAATTCTCTCGTCCCAGTGGAACTAACCCCACTTTCAACAAAAATAGGCTTTAAAACGAACAAAATTGGTTTCCCGAGGCGTGAGTAATCACTGTCCGTAAGGATTTATCTGCAGTGTATTGCGCAAGTCCCCCAGGATACAACAGGAACTTCCAGGAGATTTCCGAGGGTCAGAACTAGCAAGTTACTCTTTAAAAGAGTAATACCCAATGGGACCCAATATAAAACTTAAAATAAAATAAAATAAGTGAGGAGAGAGAAAGTGAAAAAATGAGAGGAGAAAAGAAGCTTCACGGTGGTGGGTGAAGAAGATGAAGAGAGTGAATGAGAGAGATGTGATTTTGGAGAGGATGAAACCCCTCTTTATATAGGGAGAGGAATCAAAGATTTTTTCCATCTCCATAACTGATTTCAATTGCTGTTGCACCTAATTTGTTTTTGTTGCACGTTCACAACTCCATTTGACATTTTCTTCAATCCACGTTCTCCAACAACTTCCGCATGACCAGGCACCGTGGGTTTGCAATATTTGCTTTCTGTTTCTTTGCAATATATACTTCCTGTTTACAACAATCCCCCACATATTGCAAAAGATAAAGATAAAGAAAGAAAAAGAAGAAAAAAAAATTGGGTTCATCTAAGATGTAATGCATCAGAGATGGTATAGCAAGCTATATGAACCAGTCTTAGATTGATGAACTTAACACATAGTGTAGTTGGTATAGCAAGCTATATGAACCAAGACACTTAGTATGTGTTAGAAGTTTATCAATCACAATACTTGCTTTTCGATCAAGAGTTCGGACACGAATTCATCTGGCAAGGTTATGCTTTCAGTTTTGATATCTTCAATCAGCTTGAACCCATAAACATATAAGGTAAACGCGCATGGGAGAGTTTGACAACTTTGATGACGGCGTGACTTCCGGAGTTGTCAGAATAGAGGACGACGAACCTCTTGGTTTGGACATTGGTCAAGTTGGTGGCTACAACGGCGATGGTGGTGATGGTGACAGCCAAGTGAAACACAAACCAGGTGCACTTTAGGCAACCCAGCTAAACAAAGGAAATGGGTGCATCTCAAGCAACCCTAGAAGGAAGCTGCAACTAAGACGGCAATGGAAGAATGCGGAAGCATAGCCCTGAAGATGGGGAACTTTGATACAAAATTGAGAAAAGCTGTATGAGGGAAAATATCTTATTTAATTGAATGAGTGAAACAATTCTTTAGCATCCATATATCGAGAACTCTATCTCTAAAGTAATGATTGCAAAGGGATCTATGGTATCTTACTACAACACACTTGTAATTATTACAATATCCTCTTATCACAACACTTGTAATTATTACAATATCCTCTTATCACAACACACTTTTAATTAGTACAATATCCTCTTATAACTTAATATTTTCTCCTCACTCAACAATACTAAAATTATAGATTCAATCAAATATTTAGCTAGTCCCTGTTCAATAGCCCATAAGTTTTGGTATAATGCAAATTTCTCTGTTAGTTAATTTTTCTTTCTCATCGGAGTGAAACTAAACCAAATAGGGACCATATTACCGGGTTTTGAAATTGTAGGGACTATTTTGCATTTTATGAAAACTAGGGGCACTTCATTAAACAGTATTAAATGATGGGGACTTTATTGAGTGTAGTAAAACTATATGGACTAGTCCAATATTTGAATCAGGAGAAAAAAAAGATGGACATAGATACAAAAGTGAGGGTAAAGTTGTGTTCTGATGTTGAGAAAAGAGAAGCAAAACAATTATTTTCCATTATTTTAACCTAATTGGCATGTTCTATTCCACTATTATCCCTATTGGTGCATTTGTTATTATGTTGCATCCTCCCTTGAAAGCTATCTTTGAAGGGGGAAGAACCAACCCATTCAAGTTCTCCACCAACATCTCATACTACTTGATGTGGGACTTGGGTTACCCAGAATACCCTAAGTCTCTAATGACTTTAGTAAAATACAACAAGAATAGCAGTGAGATTGAATGGGGTCGATTAATATGGGTGGGTGGATATTGTTAAAAATGGTATATAAGTCATTTTGTAACTCATACTAACAAAGACTAATGCTGCTAGCCATAAAGGGTGAAATTATAATATCCCTTAATAATATATAGGGGAGTTGTATTCTGGAACCAAGTTTATAACAGTACTATTTGGAATGGAGATTAAACTTGTTTCCCCTCTCCACCCCCCTTTTTTTTCCCTACAGCTACTCTTTAATTGGGATTAGGGAGCACATAAAGAAACGGCCTCCGCTTGCATCAACCGAAAAGGTTCAGCAATATGTAAAGGTGGGATGCAGACTTGTTTTTCTTATGTTAATTTTATTAATCTCTTAGTTTATAACTTGATTCTACATTAACAATTTTAAATTCACCAATGAATAATCTATTTTTAATTTTAGTCTTTAGATGTATCATAAGCCATTATTTGTTAAAAAAGGTTATTTGTAAATTTTCCAGGTGATTTTACTATCACATTATATTTCCTCTCCTTGATAACATAGGACATTTAGTTGTGCACTCCCTGTACCATATTAACAAGTTATTAGATTTTTGTGCATGAAATTACCAAAGAAATCAATAAATAACTTAACGGTCAATTTAGCACAAATTTGAATTTTTTAGAAGAATAATTTTATGTGGAGGAATTACTTAAGTAATGTAGGTTTCAACCTAAGGAGTGCTAACAAGTTAAAAACTTAACTCTTCTTTTGGTTCTTTGATTCTGAAAATATCAAAAGGGAGTTCTTTTTAAAAGCCTAAAAAATAAAAACTTGTGGTTGCTCAAATGAAATAAATACCACACACTAGTCTGACATGAAAAAAAACTGTTTGTTTATTCACTTTTAGCTAAAGCCTATATGAGTATTGGAATCATGACTTGGTAAGAAAAGTAAAAGGAGATAAGAAAAGGGTTTAGGAGGTGAACCATGAAAGATGTTTGGTGAAATTATTATAAGGGATCTAATGGTGAATAATATGACCAAGAATTTGGTTTTAAGTTCAATGTCATGGTATGATTCATATATTCGACTCACCTAGTGGGACAAGGTTACTGTTGTCGTTGTTGTAGTATATGAAATTCTGTATTTTGAATGTAAGTCTTAACTGAATGGAAGAGACCATGAATTGGATGAAAATTTTCTTTTTCTTTCTCCTATAAACCTTAAGTAGACCAATTAAATTGGCCCAAGTTATGGGGTTACCAAGCATGATTTCCTTTTTTTCATAGAAGTCACCATTTTCCTATTTAGTTAAAAACGTACATTTTTCAACAGGCAAGTGGTAAGGAAGCTCTTGTAGCTGGGTTTTATCATGAAGGTTATGAAGAGCCATTGTTAATGCTCATGAAAAGAAGGGGAGTGCATTCAGGTTTGGTAGTGAAGGTTGGGATTCCACTTTTAATGCTTCTCAGTCTGTGAACCTTTTGTTATCATTCTTTTCCAACATAAAAATATTGATTTGCTTGTATTATGAACTTTTGTTTTCTTCTCATTAAATTGGTTAAATAGTCCTAATATTATATATTAATATCTGAAGTTGCTAACACCTTAGCAAAAGAAGCCACACCACGTTGATTTTGCTCATTATGTAGGGAGAGGAAGGGGGACTCTCATTGACTACAAGATTGCGATCAGCTAACACAACTAGGGGACTTCCTGTGAACTACTGTTCAGGGTTCCGTGCACTTGATGTCTCGTCCTCATCTGACCTTGGTGGTATGTATTGGTTCCTTGTTTGTTTCTATGTATTATTTGCGAACTTAAATGATTACTTCTTCATAATGTCCAAGTCTATAAATGTTATTATTTTAGTTTTTTTTTCAAAGCAAATTGACAACCCTGTCACTATGCCAGTTTCTGATCAGCGAACTGATAATTCTGTACTACATCATATCTTAGATTGATGCCCATAAAGTATTTTTATTTTTTATATTGTAGGAGTGACACGTCAAGGTTTTAATCTCGAAGTCAATGCCAAGGAGTACGGTTTCCAACCCACAGACACACCAAGAACTGATAGATCGGTAACGTTCTTTAGATTTTTGTATTTTCTTCTTTTGATCTTATTCTATCCTATATTTGAAACTTATTAGCAATATGTTTGCACTTAACTATTCCCAATATATTTAAAATTTTTCTGTTGCTGTTGTAAAGATTGCCTTTATTAAACATGTATGTATGTAAAGCTGAAGAAATTTTGATGTCCCCTCATGCAGAGGATTGGACATTCCAGCTGTGGGAATAGATATTTGTGAGTAGTCTAATAGAATCCGATAGTGGATGGTATAATAAGTCCAACAAATCTAGTTAGGATAAGTTTTGATACCATATTAGAGTCTAACTCTTCTTCACAAAACTCTAACTTATAATGAGGTTTGCCTCTATTTATATATTGTAAATTAGTCATATCTTTACTAAATATGGGATCTCCAACATAGATTGACTGAAATTAAACTTAAGAAAACTCTGATAGAAAATAAAATACGTAACCATTTCAATTTATGAACCATGAGAAAGATCTATGATTCTGTGCTAGTCATTCTAGCATTAATTATCTCTTGGTGAGTTCTGTTGTCTTTTGTATTGAGTTCTATCTACCTACCTAACTTTCAAACACAATGTTTGAATAATATATTTCATAAATTATCTTTACTCCTTGCATGCGTGTGCTATTTTATCAATGAACTAGGAGGACCATCGTTTATGAATTGTACTACTTTGTTCTGACCATTTCGTGAATTTTGCCTCGAAGTTTATTCTTTGGTGATGTGTTGAAATGTCAAATGTTAAGTCTCATTAAACTATTTTATAATGTAATGTCATTGCAGGTAGAAGGTCTCTACTGTGTAGTCTGTTTTACATTGTGAGATGTTAACTGCCATTATTATCTTTTTTCCCTTTTGGAACTCCAGGTCTCAAAGAACATTGAATTTGGTTTATCTGCTCTCTTGGGAGAAAAAGGACCAGCGTATGATCGAATTGTCTTGAATGCTGGAGTTGTGGATCACTTGCTTGGAGTTGATGGTGCAGAAGATATATCTGCTGCGCTGGATAGAGCCAGAGAGGCCATCGACAGTGGTAATGCTCTAAAACGACTTCTAAACTATATCAAGGTCTCCCACAAAATGGGTTGAATTTTTTAAGCATTGCAAAATACCTTAGTTTTACAACGTGTTGAACATGTGAGGGATTAAAGGTGTAGGAAAATGAAAATGAAAGAAAGAAAAAATTGGAGAGGCATGAGATTTTTTTCTTTTTACTTATCAGTTTTGAGGATTTGATTACGTTTTGTATAACAATCTCCAACATGCTTAGAACCCACAGATAGCAGCTTCATTTGTAATTAATAGACAAATGCTAACCCGTGTGCTTAGGACACTGGTTAAAAATGAAAAGGGAAATCTTTTGAATTGGAATGCATAAAAATGTGTTCTTTTTATGAATTTTAATGCACTTCAGTATATGATTTTCAACAATATATATGTTTTTCTTTTAATATCTTGACCAATATCGCTAAGACATTGTTTAGCAAGTTCCTAGTCAAGAGTAGGAATTATGTATTGTTTTATTGGAAGTTGAACATTGTAACTTCCTCCAAATTTTTAATTAGAGAACTTGACAAATTAATTGCCAACGTGTACTAGATAATTTTTATTGTGCTCGACCATGGTGTTTTGGTCTCGATTTTGTTTGTATGCTTTAAGACTCTCACTCCAACAAATATAGGATTTTAGTTGGTTTTCAATTTAGAAAGAGATTAATTTCATAAATTCAATTATGATTTTGATTTGTATCAATGAAATAATCTTTTACACGAAAAATTTGAATGAATAAACTTGTTCTTGGAGACTAGTCTCCACAAGATTTAACTCCTCCCTTTGATATCTTCCGGCTAGATTGTCCTTCACATAATAGTTTTAGATGACTTAATAAATTTACAATAAATGTCAATTGTAAATACATGGAAACATTAAATATTTATAGCATTTTCATGAATCTTTTTACCTAAATGAGCTTAGTTTAACTTAGTGTTTGATTCCATAATTATATACTCATAATGTTTTCTACGTGAGTATCTAACATGGTTTTTTAGTGTCGGTTGGTACATTGGTCCTGAGAAGTGAGTATTGTGAAAAAAAAAGGATTTCATATCTTTGCACAAGACCTTATGAATTTTATCCATCTAAGCTTGAGTGAAGGCTTTGCTTCCTCCACCCAATCAATTCTAATCTCCACCCTATTTATTTTTGAAAAACCAATTTTTGGAATAATTTTTTGCGTTCTGGAAATGAAATTTTGGATTAGAATTGAAAAATAAAAAATCTTATTCTTGAAAGACAATTTTGTAATACAAATGATATATTTTGGAAAATAAAATTCATAAACATTTTAAAAAAGTGATTTTGGAAACAAAAATCTAGAACCAGAAAGACTAAAGGTGTTATGAAAATCTAAATCCAAAACTGTATCATGAAAAACTAAAGATAACATTTTTTTTATTTCGCGTTAGTAATAGGGTACAAATTCAAATTTAGTGGGTGCACCAGAAAAAAGTGGGAGAAGAAAAAAAATGACAAAGCGTCTTTTATTAAAAATGAAAATTTTGACTATCCCTACGAAACTATTTCAATTAGTAAACATCGAAATGTCGTGTCAATTTATCATATTTGATCAAGTAATATAGGTTGAGCTTAAAAGTTCTGAATTGATCGAAATATCAAATATTTAAAAGAAAGAGTGATCGGAAACAGACAAATTAGATACTTTACTGTACTCAGAAAAAAAATAAAAATGCAAACTGTTAAAAAACATACGCTTTTCAATTGATACAGTTTGTTATTTGGCGTGTTAGTGTATAAGAGTTGGCAATGTGAAAAATATTGAAGATTAAATAAAATATAGATCTTATTTTAGGTTATTAGTCCAAAAAAGAAAATGAAGTCGCTGAAAATCGGAACAACTTTGGTTTGCAATTGGGCAATTGCTTCCTGCACCATATGCACCCAATTCTAATTCAAAAGAAAAAATATCTTAATGCATTATTTCTTTATTGTGGATTCCCAATTCTAATTGAAAAGAAAAAATATCTTAATGCATTATTTCTTTATTGTGGATTTTCTTGTCTGTAATGGACTTTTGACTTTTTTTCTCCATTTTTTTATCCGGAACACGAAAAGCTCTTCCACAACTACTTTTTCAGAATATATTATCTTATATTCTGGATTTTTATTTATGAATAAAGGTTATTTTTGGAATTTTAAAATTATGTTGAGTGTAGGAAAAATTTGCCTTGCAAATGTTGGGTGTAAGAAGAATTACTGTTACTAAAACTAGTACTGCTATTAATACTAATACTACTAGTAATACTAGTACTGCTAGTAATACTAGTACTGCTAGTAATACTACTACTGCTAGAAATACTAGTACAACAAGTAATACTAGTAATTCTAGTACTGTTAGTAATACTACTAATACTAGTAATGCTACTAATACTAGTACGGCTAGTAATACTAGTAATGCTAGTAATACTAGTACTGTTAGTAATATTAGTACTGCTAGTAATACTAGTACCGCTAGTAATACTAGTACCGCTAGTAATACTAGTACTGCTAGTAATACTAGTACTGCTAGTAATACTAGTACTGCTAGTAATACTAGAACTGCTAGTAATACTAGTACAACTAGTAATACTAGTACTGCTAGTAATACTTGTAATTCTAATACTACTAGTAATACTAGTACTAATAGGAATACTAGTACTGCTAGTAATACAAGTACTGCTAGTAATACTTGTAATTCTAGTACTGCTAGTAATATTAGTACTACTAGTAATACTTGTAATATTAGTAATAGTAGTACTGCTAGTAATACTAGTAATACTACTACTGCTAGTAATACTAGTATTGCTAGTAATAATAGTACTGCTAATAATATTAGTACCGCTAGTAATACAAGTAATACTAGTACTGCTAGTAATACTAGTACTGCTGGTAATACTAGTACTTCTGGTAATACTAGTACTACTAGTATTACTAGAACTGCTAGTAATATTAGTACTGCTAGTAATACTAGCACAACTAGTAATACTATAACTACTAGTAATACTAGTACTACTAGGAATATTATAACTGCTAGTAATAATAGTAGAGTTAGTAATACTAGTACAACAAGTAATACTAGTACAACAAGTAATACTAGTACTGCTAGTAATACTAGTACAGTTAGTAATACTAGTACTACTAGTAATATTAGTACTGCTAGTAATAGTATTACTGCTAGTAATTCTAATATAACTAATACTTCTGGTAATACTAGTACTACTAGTAATACTAGTACTGCTAGTAATACTAGTACAGTTAGTAATACTAGTACTGTTAGTAATACTAGTACAGCTAGTAATACTAGTACAACTAGTAATACTATTACAGTTAGTAATACTATTACAGTTAGTAATACTATTACAGTTAGTAATACAAGTACTGCTACTAATACTAGTACAACTAGTAATACTATAATTGCTAGTAATACTAGTACTGTTAATAATACTTGTACAACTAGTAATACTAGTACTGCTAGTAATACTAATAGTGCTAGTAATACTAATAGTGCTAGTAGTACTAGTACTGCTAGTAATACTAGTATCGCTAGTAGTACTAGTACTGCTAGTAATACTAGTACAGTTAGTAATACTAGTACTGCTAGTAATATTAATATTGCTAGTAATACTAGTAATATTAGTACTGCTATTAATACTAGTACTGTTAGTAATTGTAGTAATATTAGTACTGCTAGTAATACTAGTAATACAAGTACTGCTAGTAATACTGCTATTGTTCTGCGCTCTCACAATATTGTCCTGCGTGCTCACAATCGTTCAAGCATGGATGGATCCTCAACTTCAGGTGAATTGTTCTGATAAGAACAGTGTACATTAGGATGATCACCTCCACAAAAATCACACTGATTGATTGACTTTGGCTTTGAGATGAATGAACAACATATAATTGGTGGGGCAATATAGCCATTTGTGCGGTTAGTTGCTCAATTTGCCGTGTTAGAATATTATTTTTAGTCAAAAGTGCATCTTCTAACGATCATTTATTCTGAAGACCTTCTTCATCATGTTGGGTTTTATAATCAGTTGATGCCAATGCATCAATAATTATTGTCGCTTGTTCTACATCAAGGGTCATCATTGTGCCACCAGCTGCAGCATCTAGGAGCATCTTTATGTCAGATCTGAGCCCATTCAAGAATCAGTTGAGCAATATCTTCAAACCCATGATTTTGGCATTTTCTCAATATCCTCTTGAATCTTTCCCATGTTTCACAGAATGATTGATTTGCTCCTTGTCTGCACATAGAAATTTCAGACTTTGCTTTGATGTAGCGAGAGACTGGAAAAAATCTTTGCAAAAATTTTTCCTCTACATCCTTCTAGCTAGTGAGGCTCTGATTTGGAAGTGATTTGAGTCATTCCTTAGCCTTTCCTGCCAATGAAAAAGAAAACAAGTGCATATAAACATTTTCAAGATCACCTGATTGAAAGCCCATTGTTCTTACCAATTCATAAAATGTATCCAAATGTGAATATGGATCCTCATGTCCCATTGCTGTAAATTGATAGGCACTTATGAGAGTAAGAAAATTGGGATTTATTTCCAAGGCCTTGACGGTAGCAGGTATTGCAATACTAGAAAAACGCTTTGGCCCTTGATACATGACATAATCTCCAAGTGTCCTCCTAGAAAGTGATGCTTGTTCTTCTGTCATGTTATTATCTTCCTGATAGATATTAGTGAAAAAAAAGAGTATTTAAAAAAAAAGTTCAAAACAAATAAAATAAAAAAATTTGACGACAAAATAAAAACAAAATACGATAAAATATTCACAAAAAAAAATAT
>Ga0123341_1001444_pt1 | contig 17848 bp, 13 predicted proteins | sample Turbeapinknodule_FD_89959 | JGI IMG/M metagenome (GOLD analysis project Ga0123341, IMG submission 89959) | Root nodule microbial communities of legume samples collected from Mexico - Turtle bean Mexico pink nodule | ecosystem: Host-associated > Plants > Roots > Nodule | place: Mexico: Nepantla...
ATTTTATATTTAAATTAAGTTTTAATATTTGAAAATTATGGATGGAAAAAATAAATTCATATCATAATTTAAATTGTTTATTATAATTTTTAAAATATAATATAATTGATATATTAAAATATATTTATTACAATAAAATATAAATGCTAAATTCTTTTTTCAATTCATGTAATTTGTAAAAGGAATCTCCATCCTTTTTCTTTTCCTTTTTTTTTTGTCTTGGAACAGTTTGAGCCTGAGCCGAGGAAGTCGAGTGTTGTCTTCCAGAAGCCACAGAACATGCCCTTAAAAAAACACCCACTTTAGACATTCTGTCTTAGCATGTCATAAGCTTAACATTTTTATTATATTATATAAACCCAAATCTAAGTGCACTTGCTTATTCACACAGCTTTTCACACTCCCTAGCTTCTTTCAGCTTTGCCCTTCTTCCTCACTCTCTTCTCCCCCAATGCTAAATTGAGTCAAAGCTTGGAACTTGGTAGAGGCACACATACTTGAAGAATGAGGGGTCCTTTGGGTGCAGTCATAGGTAGGTTCCCATCGAGTGACGGAGTTACCCAAATGGGTGGAATCATAAGACGCAACAGGAAATGCAGGGACATCACTGTGCTTGTGATCTTCATAGCTTTTTCGGTAGCAATGGTTGTCAATTCCAGCTTTGCTTTCAACCAAGGAAACCCACTAAGGTGAGTAGTCTAAAGTTTCCAACTTTATCTTTGAGTGCTTATATTATATCTTTGTAAGGGATGCATTTTTGTAGCTTGTAGTCTATGAGTTTTCCCTTTTTTGTTTCTGTTTTGAGGCTTTGGTTAGTTTTCCCGATTAAGAATTTCTAAAAAATAATTTCATTTTCTTCGTAAATGGGTTTTCTCATTTCTGTGCAAGGCATGGTTCAGATTACATGAAATTCTGATTTTAAGATAACTGGTGGATGACTATGTAGAAGCATTAAGTCCATAACTTTTATTCTCCTTTTTGCTGTTATCGTTGTGACTTACCAGGCTTACTTATGGACTCGACTACAAAGGGAATGTGTGTGGGGACAAGAATGCTCACCCAGGCCTCAGTGACTTGGTGCTCAGATATTGGCAAAATCCTAATCAGGTTTATGAGAGTGGATTGAAGGATAGCAAATTCAAACTGGGGGATGCCCGCAGTATATGCTTGTCTGAGTGCCCTATACCTTCCGAAGATTCCCTTAATTGGGTGTGTGATTATCCAGAAGGAGATATTCGTCTTTCCATGACAGATTGGGCTAATAGGAACTATGATTATTTCGAGTTCCTTACACCAGAAATGAGAAATTCCTCTCTTCAACTTCAGGGTCCATGCTATCCTGTCATATTTCCTAGTGTAAATGGTGAGCAAACTACTCCATTTTGATGCATTCATAATTTCACTTGTTGTTGTATGCTAGCAAATGGTTCTGTGAGTGCATTGCTTTGATTTTTAACCATGGATGCTTGTATGCCCCTTGTACGAAAGTCACATTTTACTTTTTCTCGCTTCTCCTTTTATTTGTGGGTTTTGGTGGGTGGGTTTGGTAAAGAACTGTCAATCTCCTATATATTGAATTTTTATTGTTTCTGGTTCTAAAATGCTTATTTTTGTCTAGTTTACTGGAGTTGCCAATTTATTGCTCGAGCATCAAACACGTCTTTGAAGCATTGGCAACAGATGGGCGGAGTTAACATCAATGAAGACATTGTTATTGATAAGTCTATTCACAAGTCTATTAATTCTCGGTCTGCTGTTTTAAAGGTTAAATTTATTCTGCTTCTACTTTTTTTATTTATTTATGGGTATTATGATTGTGATTTGTTCATAGAAAAGTCCATGTTCTATCTGTGTGCATATTGTATTATTGGCATTTCTCTATGCTATTTTTTATGACAGCTACTTTGCGTAGTTCATTGACTACAATATCATCTCCCTTTACTCCCATGTATTAGCCAGATGGGCAATGCTTAAAAGGAAAGGATCTGGGTTGGATTGAAAATGTTAATAGTTTAGTGATGGGGTAAAAATTATGAAGCTTGTAAATATGCATTATGTGTGGACTCTGGATTACATATCTATTTTCATCTCCCCTATTTTCTCAATTTTATTCTCCTACTGTGATCCCTACCAAACGTTGATTATCTGTATTTTGGATGTTCTGCCATTCAGTATCTTGTGTGCTATGTGCTGTGGAATTTGAATGTGACATGACCTAAATTTGCAGAGATACATGGCAGACATAGGAAAGGCATGGCCTGTGCTGATTGTTTGTGGAGGGATTCTGCCTCTTTTTCTGTCTGTGATTTGGTTGATGATGATTCGACATTTTGTTGCTGCAATGCCTTGGATAACAGTTGTTCTCTTTAATGTTCTAATAATATCTGTCACAATGTTCTACTACCTAAAAGGTCAGCAACTCTTTTTGGCTGTTTCAGTTTTATTTCTTTTAATAAAATATCGGCGCTCTTATAAAATGTCATTATATATATATATTGAAATAGTACTAGTACTCTTTTTGGATTAATGTCCTTTGTTCTAATTTATCCATTCCATTTGTTTAATTCTTGCTCCTTTCTAGCAGCATAGCCTCTCTTAACTTTTGAGTTTGCTGTTCACATGAGGCCCTTGTATCAACTGTACTTTTATATCCTATCAACAAGAAAATTCTTTGTTGGATTTTGTATGAGGCAAGAGCAAAACCATTGTTTGGCACTTAGTGCAGATACTTTTTGTTTTATAACTTACATCAAACAAAGAACAGCTTCCCAGGCCAGACATAGGTCCGACCGATTCTACACATGTTTTGGTAAAATACTTAGCTTTAAGTGTACTACTTAAAAACACATCAAATTATTGGGATGCATTTCTTATGAAATATATAAATATGGAGTACTGAAAGTGCTATACTGCCTAGTTTTCTTGGAGATATGTTGACTGAAGAATTATTAATTATTATTCTCTCACTTAGTTTATACATTATTGGTGATTCTAGTTGGCACCTATTCTGATATTACTGTTTAGCCAAATAATATTTTATTGTTTTGTTATTGGGTTGTTGGACAAACGTCTATCAATAGTACTGAATTAATTTTTCTTAAACATCAGCTGGATGGATTGGAGATGATGCTATTTCTCCCATCATTGGTGAACATGACCCTTACATTAGTGTATATGGGAGGGTAAGTAACATCCTAATTGAGTCTTCTTTGTCTCTCGCTATTGTTGACTTTTTCTTGTAGATCTAATGAAACTATGTCACGTTTAGGAGCTGACTCATTTACGAGCTGTCACTATACTTATGACCTTTATCATGGTTGTTGCCTTCCTTACATCAATTGCTATTGTTCGACGCATCCTTATGGCAACATCGGTCTTGAAGGCAAGCATCACTTTATGATTTGTAGTTATTTAACTATGATTTGATTGTTTATTTTTATTCAGTGAATTTATATCTAATAGCAATTCTATGTAACTTTTTTTAGACCTTATCAAGTGCCATAAACTATGAAGGAGGAACAGTTGGGGTACATTTATGTACTTGTGTTGAGAAAATAAGACTTCAAAGCCATTGCTAATTTTGCTTATTTTGCATCTTGCAATGGAAATATTGATAGTTTTTTCCTGCTATGGCCATATAGATAGAACCTATCATTCCACTTTATTAAATGTATTTTCAATATGTGGGACTAGGCCCATCTCTCTATAATATATTGTACAATTTATATATGTTCCATGGTTGTGCTCAAACACACGACCATTCATCTATATGAATATTCTTATGTTATTACATGGTATCTAGAGCCAATTGAATCCTTGCCCTCATGGTAGACCCATGGTCCACCATCTCTTTCCATTTGGTTTTGAATTCCTGGTTGGGCATTTTTTGAAGTTTTTCCTCTCTTTGTGGGTGGTTTCTTCTCTCTCTTACTGTTGCTTTCTTCTATCTTCACTATGTCAATTTCCACTCCATTGACAAGTTAGACCACAAAAGTTGATGCCCAAGTCTATAGTGTTCTTATGTAAACTATTCATCCTCCCTTGAAGGAGATCGTTCGTGCCCATGATACCTGTACGAGGGTTTGGGAAACCCGGTTATTGTACACCAATGATACTTAATGCCCCTATGGTGTTTCCTAGGATATTCTAAGTATCATCCCCATAATGCCTTGATAGCCCCACGGTTGAATACTTGGGCAAGGTTCATGGACTTTTACATGACTTGAATGAACTATTTCCTCTTCTTGCCACTCCTGTTAAGGAACTCGAGCAATGTCAAACTTTCTTTATATTAATGGCAGTGTTTGGGCTTCCTGATGATTATTCCTTAGTTCGTGATCAGATTTTGGGACCTTTAACCATGCTCACATTGAACTTGATTAGATCCACCCTTTTGCATGTGCCATGCAAGTTACCACTTGACATACCTACTTTTATGCCCCCTAGTGATTCATCTGCCTTGGTATGTCATCCGCCTCGTCCCCAATGTGACCATTAATAGTACAAACTCTGATGGAAACCTCTTCTTCTAGTCTTTTTTTTTTTATTTATCTTTTTGGACGAAGATCGGAGGAAATGTGTTTGTGGAAGCATTAAAATTTCGTGTTTGAAGAGGAATAGAGGAATATGTGAGAGTAAGAGGTGAGGCCAACTCAATGGGAAAGAGTCTTGAAGGGGAATAACCCAGGGAGAACTTAGGAACAAGTAGAATGACCTAAAATGGGCAGCATTTCATTACTAATTCCAAGTTAAAAAAAACGAGAGGGTAGTCTTATTTATAGGAGGTTTGGTCATCTAAAAGAGGAAGAGTGTGAGGGAAGCTTCTAGTTGAAACTTGGAGCCCAAGTCTAGTCATACCTTCCACACAGGAGAAACTTGGAAGGCAAACTACAAGACCCTAGCTTGGAGCCCAAGTTAGAACACCCCTTTCCTTGTATGACTAGCCTAGGGTTTCTCTTGAACCTTTAGAAGCCCAGTTAAAACCCTAGCTAGGTTTGACAAAACCCTAATCTATCATATGTCCACATACAAGCCCAAAATCCTACTCTACTTGACCCAAATTCATAGCCGTATTATTCTATACTACTTGGCCCATGAAATTCTAATCTACACTATACAATTATTTAAAGTAGAGTTTGGCCCAAAAATGATGACGTGGTCCTGTTGAAGCCAGTTGAGTTCTAGTCTTCTTGTAGTTTGTTGCCTAATGCTCTAGTTGTTCTTTTATGGTATGGAGATCTTCTTGGATATACTTGTACATTTCTTCCTCCTATATTTGTCCTTTTTATTGGACTTACAAAAGATAGATAAAAGCCCAATTAGGTCTATTTATGCTAATAAGTCCTTGAACAAAACTCTAGGTCTTCAATCTCCTTATTTTGTGGATATTTGGGTTGGATGGTTTTCCATCAAGCTCAGTCACACCATTAACTAATTTATGCCATACATGGTTACCCTCCTCAGTCAGCTATTGCTACTCTTGTTGTCCTCCCTATTACACTTGATGTTGGTGCCTCCCCATCTGATAGTTTTGGACCTCTGTCTCTCTTCCACGACTTCCTAAAATGGTATGAGGAACATCAAGCCTCTAGCTCCATTGCTTTTGTTGTACGACAAACACCTCATGTGTTAATCTGTTTTACTTCACCTCTCTTGGCCCTTGGGTTCTTGTCTCTGGTGTCACCTATCATATACATGGTAACAAGTCTCTTTTGTCATCCTTTTCCACTTCTGGTCTTTTACTGGCTTTTGCGCTAACTCTTGTGGTGGTAGTATTGTCCATCTTCTTTTTCTCTCCCTAGACAATGTCCTCTTAGTCTCCTTATCTATGTTTAATTTATTATATCCTTTAATCGTCTCACCCGTTCCCTGTCTTATCTTTTTACTAAAGATCCTGTTTTCTTATAGTACCGAAGCTTGAGACGGATGATTGTCATCGGATGTAAGTCTCATGACCTTCATCTACTATGGACTTTTACTCATGCTGGTTCGGTGGTGGATTCCCCTTTCAACACTTGTACCATGTCTGTTTAAGTTATCTACTTTCTCGTATGAGTCGTGTCAATTAGGAAAATATAGTCGTAGTTCGTTTCATTAGTGTATCACTAAACTAGCCTTGTCTCCTTTGCTTTAGTTCACTACATATTTCGGGACTGAGTCATGTTAAGTCTACTTTAGGATTTCAATATTTTATTACTTTTATTAATGATTATTTTCTATGTACATGGTTGATCATAATAAAAAGTCGTTCTGAGTTATTTTTCATATTTTCAATCCTTTTATGATGAAGTTAAAAATCAATTTAGTGTTTCTATTCCTACTTTCTGTAGTGATAATGCTCATGAGTACCTTTCCCATCCCTTTCACACTTTCACGTCCTCCCACTGTATTTTTCATTAGACTTCCTATGCATATACCCCTCAACGAAATGGGGTGGTAGAGCATAAGAATCGACACCTTATTGATGGGGTGATGTTTTCATCTCTAGGTATCTCATCAATCGCATGCGTTTTGTCCTCAACAACCAAATATCTCGCTCTATTTTGTTCCATGTCAACCCTATCCATCCTTTAACTCCTTAAATCTTTGGATCTACCTCTTTTGTTCATCATCCAAAACTTGATAAACTATTAGCTTAGTCTCAAGTTTCTTTTTAGGCTACCCTAGGTTTCAAATAGGGTATAAATGTTTCTTACCCTCCCTTCATTGTTATTGATCTCTGATGATGTTGCTTTCTTTGAATGTTCTCTCTACATTAAGTCCAATTCCTTACCCTCTGAGACTATGCCCCAACACCTCCGCCTCATCTTTGGATTTGTCATTGTCAACAACATCTACACGGGCCAACTTTTGACTCTACTTTGATGCCACCTCCTTCGTCCCCTTTGGGCTTTCCCCTTGTGTCTGATCTCCTTATTGCACTGTTGGTCGAATCAAAGCTTATTCGGTTGCAAAGCTTATACTCAGATCTTTCAGCTAAACTATGGTGACACCTTCTCTCCAAGGGCCAAGATGACCTTAGTCAGATTATTTTTAGCCGTGGTTGCTCTTCAATGTTGATCCTTTTATCAGCTGGATGTCAAAAATCTCTTCCTACATGGTAATTGGAGAGAAGGTGTTACCATGGTCTAGCCCAAAGATCTCAGTATAAATCAATTATATGAATACTCATAGTACCATACACTATGAGTATAGTTTTACTGGCTACGGAGGAGCAGTTGGGGTACACTTATAGATCTGTGCGGGGGAAATAAGACTTTGAAGCCAGTGCTATTTTGCTTATTTTCCATATTACAATGGAAATATTGACAGCTTTATCCAACTATGGCCATATAGATTTAACCTATCATTCCTCTTATTTAACAATGAATAAATCCTGCAACTTTTATCCTCCTCTCTGACAGCTGTACTTTTCACGAACTTTAACACTTTTTTGTGTAGATATACTATGCATCTCATCCTCATTGAATGATCTCTACCCACCTAACCCACACACTTTTGCGACTTTTACTCCCATATGATGTGTAGTGTTATTACATCCTGTCGTCACAACGCCTAGGCTAGAAAACCAGTAAGCTTGAAATTATAATGCTTAATTATTTCCATTACAGAGTCAATCAATTTAACTGATTTAATGCTTGTTCACAGGTTGCTGCAAAAGTGATAGGAGAAGTTCAAGCCCTCATTATTTTCCCACTCATACCATACGGTATCCTTGTTGTGTTTTACATGTTCTGGATTTCAGCTTCTCTTCATATGTTCAGCTCTGGCCAGGTTGTTCAGAATAATTGCAACTCTAACTGCTGCACATATGATCTTGCTGCAAAACGGGTGAACTGTGATCGTTGTTGTGGTTATAGCATTCATTACACACCACATATTGGAGTTGCCATCCTTTTCCACCTATTTGGCTGTTATTGGGTTACACAATTTTTCATAGCTTGCTCCTCGACAGTGATTGCTGGATCTGTTGCGTCGTATTACTGGGCCCATGGTGAAACATCTGTAAGTTGTATGCCTTGTCCAAAATGCATAATGCAATTTAGATAATTCAGTGATTTTCTCATGCAGTCAATAGAACACCAATTTTATTATATTGAATGAATTTGCTCCCGGCTTAAGTATGGCACAGTAAATTGTTTGAGTTCAGAATTGGTTCCTGATCAGTATAAAGTACCGTAATGAATTATTCAAAGACACATTTTATCAAATAAAACAATAATATGGTGCAGGATTGTGTTTAACTATTTGTTTCAAATGTCAAGAAGTCGAGGTGGATTCACTGCTTTGTAAAAGCCTAATTCATACCTAACTTGCAAATCTCTTGTGCTTTCTTGGTTTATGTATATGAATGAGATCATCTATTAATTAAGTATTTTGGTTTTCACATACAAAATTCTTTTTATCTATGCTGCTAAATATGATTCACATTTCACAATGCAGCCAGAAATTCCTTTTCTTTCTGTCTTTTCCTCCATGAAGCGGCTTATGCGGTACAGTCTCGGGTCTGTGGCTCTTGGCTCTCTGATTGTATCATTTGTAGAATCAATACGCTTTCTGCTTGAAGCTATTCGTCGCAAACTAAAAGGCTCAAGTGATGGGCACGACAGTTGCATAGGCAAGGCTGCATACCAATCTTCACAATGTCTTCTCAAGTGTATTGAATGGACCATGAAATCAGTAAATCGAAATGCTTACATCATGGTAAATTTTGTTAATCTACAGTAAAGAAGATTTTTTATGCATGCATTGTGATGGCATGTGTTTTGTTATTGTGGTGCAATACATTATTTGAGAATAGGGATATAGTATAGTAAGAGAAAATGCAAGTGAAAGCTGGTTCGCTTGTACTCAGTTGCATTGTGATTTAAGTGCTCCATAGAGGCTGAATTTGATTTCCCTGCTTTGGTGTGTTTTTTGTAAGGTGTGCATCGTAGAAAGCAAAACATGTCCTAGAGCTCTGTATTCTAGTAGGTTGCATCGAGAAAATGCTATTGTAGTTCTGTGAAAAAGTAAACGTGATGATAAAAGTGTCTTGGCAGAAGTTATTTACCTTAGATTGTCTTATCTGCTGCTGACTCGTGCTCGTACATATACCTTAGATTTTCTTAGATTGCTATAATTTGCAATAGTTTCTTCAGACTTTGTTACCTTTTTTTACTTGGTTTTTAACAGTGTCTTTTTGGCACTTGCAGATTGCTATAACAGGCAAAAGTTTCTTTGGTGCTTCTTCTATTGCGGCAGATCTGATAATGAATAATATTCTAAAGATTGGTCGTCTTAACGTGATTGGAGATGTCATTTTGTTCCTTGGAAAACTGTGTGTCAGCCTCTCATGTGCTTTGTTTGCATTCCTCATGTTAGACACTCACAAGTACAAATCTGCTCATAACAAGACATCGTCTCCACTCTTACCTGTTGTGGTATGTTTTCTATGTTCTAGTTTTGTGACTAGATGACTAGGATCATTAATCACTAATTCAATATTTAAACATAAAAAATTTATTTGCTCTTCATAGGGGAAAGTTTTTCAAATTGTTCATCTTCTATTATTAAATTTCATACCTCTCTGCCAATATAATGGTCTGTTATTATATACAATTTTCATATATGAGAAGCTCATGTTCCAAAGCACAATTTATGAGAAGCAACCAATTGTCTGCTTGCTGGATTGAGAACCAAAAAAGCAAAAACACATTACAAGTGACTAACTCCTGCATTCAACATTGCCATGAATAAAAGCATGTGCAGATAAATTTCTCCATAAATATTTTCAGGAAATGATAAAGATTGAAATACGTGTTCTATAATCTAAAATTTGTTTATGTATAAGTTAATTTATAGTTTCTTACATATTTACTTCTCAATAAAGTTATTTTTATTTAAGAGACCAAGTGCTGGGGAGTTTAAATATTAAAGTCTACTAGTTCACCATCAAATGTGAATTTTCAACAATTGTCTTAACCTTATTTTGTGTAATGCAGGTTTGTTGGGCTCTTGGATACATTGTTGCAACCCTTTTCTTTGCAGTTGTGGAGATGTCAATTGATACCATAGTTCTCTCATTCTGCCAGGATTCTGAAGAGCACCAAGGAACAGCCCAGTATGCACCACCCCTTCTCATTGATACTCTCACTGACCAGAGTGAAATGCAGAGACTCACACAAGGACCCCAATGAAACATCATGTCCATGTGTAATTCTGCTAAATATGACAAATTTAGATATTCTTATTAAGGGGCATATTTTTGTCACTGTAGTTCTGTTCCATCACTTGTATATATATGCTTAATTACAATGGTGGACTTAGATGGGATTGATGAGGTTGCCTTTTGACAAATGGGTTTTTACTGGCTCAAGCAATACACATCCATTATCCTTTCCCTATATAGCGATAATATTTTCTCTGAAGTGCATCATCTAATAAATTACCGAATGTTACAAGTTGTGGCCTGTTGGTTCTTTATAATGCAAAATCCCATTTTTTTATTATTAATACAATCAAATCAATTAGGAATTATTAGTAATATAACTTATAAGGTAATTATTGTAAAACTCAATGTTTTTATGAACATGTGGAGTGTTGTTGAATGAATGTTTAGAAGGTAAGAGATCCTTATGTTGAGCTTAGAAATCAGAGGAGATAGTTTCGCGTGGATAATGTCTTAGTATGAAATGATTCTAAAAGATATTTCACTTGGAGTAAATATTCATAAATGTAAAGTGGGAGTGTTACTTGAGATGATGCCTCATTTGGTGGAGTTGTTATTGTATATTATTAGTTTTTTGTTTATTAAAGATCGAAGCTCGGCTATTAGTACTTAATCCAAGAGTTATTAGATTATTTTTAGGCAATTTCTTCCTGCACCCCACTTTTTTCTTCCTGCACCCCACACTCTTGTACAAAGACGAAATCACCCTTATTAGTTTTCAAAATTCCAAACATATCCCTAGTATGAAAAAACCCTAAAATGAAGGCAACGTTGATTTTCTCATTTGCGCAGCGTTTTTCTCTCCCACATAGTATAGCGGCACCTCCACAACATTCTTCTTTCAATCTCACATTCTTTTTTGGTGATTTAGAGTGCTCTTCACAAAGAGGTAAGTAAATTTCTTTGTTTTTTGGATTTACAAATTCGTTTTTTCCATGGATTTATGTTTCCATAATCATTTTTTTACATTCCGAACTTATGGATATGGTAAAATCCTGAATTTCTGATTTCGAGAATGTTCCGGATTTCAGGATCCGGTAAGCTTCCGAATTTATGGATCCGGTATTGTACCGGATTGATGTGTCCGGAATAATGAGTTTGTGTTTGTGTTACTCAAATTAGTAAACAACAATTATATTGGGTCAAGATTTTGTAGTGTTTTGCTTGGTATTATATTTAAACTTTATTTAGTGTTTGGGTCAACAATTATAGTAGGTTTTGTAGTGTTTTGTAGTAAACTTTATTTAAATTTGACATTGCAGTTGATACCAAAGGATAAAGATGATCAGTGATTGTGGAAATGCAGAACGGTGCCATTTTCAAATTTTAGGTCAAGGGTAATGTTGGAATTTTTAAAATTATGGGGGTGTAGGAAGAAAAACATGGGGTGCAGGAAGAAGAAGCCTTATTTTTATAGAGATTGGTGAATAATGTTTTGGGCTTTACAGAGTGTAATAAATAAGGCTGTTTCTTCCTGCACCTCCGTACCTTCTTGTGCCACTCCCATAAGTTTTTTGTATTCCAAAAATACCCTGTTTTAATATTCTGGATTACATAATCCGGAAGTCTTTTCTATACATAAGTTTAGCTTCCGGATTATGTAATCTGGAAGCCTTTTTTTTCAGATGTGTGATTAGCTTCCGGATTACATAATCCAAAAGTCTTTTCTAAATATGAGAATGACTTCTAGATTAATCTGAAATATATCCGAATTACATAATCCATAGGCTTATTTCAAATCCAAAAAAGGGTTATGGATTTTATAAATCTAAAGAACACTTCCGAATTCAAAAACATCTTCCAAATTATGTATGAGGGTGACACAAAAAAAGGATAAAACAGTATTTTCACATTTAGTATGTGGGTGGCACAAGAAGGTATGAAGGTGTAGGAAGAAAAAGTCAATACATAATGATTACTGCATAAATTGAACTGTTTCTTTCTGCACCTTCATATGTTCTTTTGCCACCCCATACAAAACATGAAAAAATATTTTTATTCTTGTTGTGCCACCCCATATTCTGGATTACATAATCCAGAAGTTAATATTGGATTTGGAAATAGCTTACGGATTATGTAATCCAGAATATATTTTTAAAAATTGGTATTTCGAATTATATGATCTGAAAATCGGGATTTGAGAGTAGCTTCTGAATTATGCAATCTGGACACACATTTGAAAAAAGGCTAATCTGGAAGCTAATTTAGACTTCAAGATTATGTAATTCGAAAACTAATCATACATCTGAAAAAAACTTTCGGATTACATAATCCAAAAACTAATTATGAATTTGGAAAAAAGACTTCCAAATTACGTAATCCAAAATATTACATAGACATTTTTAGAATATCAAAAGTTTACGAAGGTGAGAAAAGATATAGAGGTGCTGTAAGAAAGAGTCCATAAATTGATGCACAAGGGTTACAGAAGAGGTTGGCGCACAAAGATTCGTGTTAAACCATGAATAGATCGGTACAGACTTTTAATTGTCTAACCAATTAGATAGTACATACTGTTTAGTACTTAAGCAGTGATTTATGTGAATTCTTTATTGCATTACAAATTAGATGGTACACAACTATTTGGTGCTAAATCAAGAAGATATTGGTGCACAATGTTTATTGTAGTCGACTAGATGATGGTGCACGTTGTAGAATAATGCAAATTCTTCATTGTAAGCTAATTGGAGCACTCTCTTCAATGCTAGCGAACACCATCATTTAGGTTCTTTATATAGGTTGGTATACAACTTTTAGTACTTGTTTGAAGTTTTTACGCTCCTGATTTAATTTGGTGTACAACTTTTAATATTTGATGTAATTTGGTCTACAAGTTTTTATATGATAAAATGTGACATTGTTTAAAAGTCGAAATCAATTAGTTCGTATACATTATCTTTTCTTGAATCACCAAAATGTCTTTAAAGAACAAAATCGTAATGAAACCTCCAAGTTCTAACGTAGACAATACTTTGAATGTTGTAATTTACTTTATTGATGTTATTAGTGAAATTGGGGTTGGAAAAAATTTGCTCTAAACACAATGTCAATTTATAGATGCTCAAGGCGTAAACTAAGGAACATATGTTCAAGATGTGAAACCAAGTTAGAGAAACTAAAAAAAATGACGTCGAGTTAAATATCCTTAAATTATAGAGTCAAGTTAAAGATTATTAAGACATGAATCCAAATTAAATATACTTTTATATGATATTTAATTCTTGTCAGATGATTAGTTAAAACTCTGGAAAATCTTACTACTTTTGAATACTTAGATGAAATACATTACTTTATTCAAACAATTATTCTTTATTTGCACTTCATGCAAGTTTCTTCCTTTTAATTGTAGATCGTTTGATAAAAAAATATCCAACCACTACATTGTTGACTAAGAAGAATGGAGAAGATAAAAGCCTCACAAAGGAAGAACCAACATTTGAGAGAAGAACATTAAAATCTTTTCCTTATTTTTAATCCTCTAAAAATGAATAGGAACTTGTTTTGGAGAGTCTAAGGCCTAATTGGAAGTCAAGGTGCAACTCTTTCATTTAGGAAAGTAAACAAGACCTTAATTGGAGACGTAAGAAGAGAGTCTACATGTTCACCTACAAGGTCACATGACCAAGCAACAAGTGAAGGAGTATTGAAGCTTATAAACACTTGAAAAATCAAAGAAATGAGAAATGTAGGACTTGTTTTGCATGGAGTGACTCACTTTGGAAATGAATAAGAGGAGTATCTATCATTTACCTATTAATGGCCTTCAACCCTTCATAAAAATACTCGATAAGCAACTACTCATGGATTTGGTGGCATGAATAACTTGTACAAAGTCTCTTATATCTTTTCCAATACTTGTAGGAACTTTCTCTGTCCAATTGTCTAATCCCACATATCTCCTTTGTAATAGAAATGACTTTAGATGCTTGTAAATTTTTCTTTAAGAACATCTCTTCATATTCTCCCAACTAGTCATTGAACATGTTGGTAATTAGTACAACTAATCTTTTGTTGCTTCTTGGAGTGAGAATGGAAATGCCTTCAGTTTAATGTGCTCCTCTAGATGTGAGAATGGTGCACACTATGTGAAACTCCTTTAGATGCTTGTGTGGGTGTGCAAGATCATGAAACTTTGGCAACAAGTGTATTAAACCAGATTTTAATTCACATTGAACATCTTGATCAAGATATAAAATGCATAGTTTGGATGGCAACATCTGATGCAATAAGTTCTCTCAAAGTTCTTTCAGCCATAATATCATAATCAAAATCAAATTGAGGAAACTTAGGTTCTTCAACTTCTTCAATTCTTTCTTGAACCGCAAATAACAAAGTTTCACTTAGGTTCTTCACTATTTTGTGATGTATAGTAATTTCTTGAGTTTTTGTTGATTTTAATGGGTGCAAAAGTGTTATTAGGTGTTGATTTTCAATTTATGACCTTTTCATGTCATGTCTTACCTCTTGTTTCTCCAAATTTGACATCAATTCATGAGTTGTGCCTAGTTTACTAAGTGTTTGGAAAAAAATTCTAATTAAATGCACATAAATTGTTTAATAAAGTGATTTGAGTCAAATTAAGTGTATAAGCATTTGGTGCCTTTTCGTTTTGAATCTTAAGTTCTTGACTTGCTATTAGATCAGTAGTAGTGTCATATTACATTGATTCCATTGTGTCTTGAAGTTTTGTTCTATTTCATTAAATTCTTTAGGTTTCTTCTTTGCTACCATTTTTTTGTGAATTTACTCTGGATTGAAAAAAATATTATTGTGACTTAAATACATCTTCAAATTGGATGAAATTTTAGAATTGAGAACTTCAAAGTGTTAGTGATCTTGTGAAAAAAAAGGCCCATCCAAAAACAAACTAGAAAAAGTTGATAAATTGCAAAAGCCTGGATGTTAAAGACTGAAAAAGCTTGAGCAAGATGTTGCATTGCTCTTGATTTTCGAATTACTGCAATTAACTAAGTTCATATTTTGAGCTTACATTTTGTGATTATATGACCTATTCTGTTAGCAATTTGTGCATAAAATTTCGAAGAAAAGTTCAATTTAGACAAATTTACATAAATCATGGACGCAATGTTATGAAATATGATATAGTTTTATAAAATTTACATAATTTACGAGTACGAGTATTAATACCAAAAACTTAATCACATTGAAATCCAACATAGCATTCTTCATTGAAGCTTTAGACGAATTTCCACTAGACAAGTTAAATTTTTAATTACCGAAATAGCTTTAGAAACACCAATCTTATCCTGAAATATAGCATATTTCCTCATATGCCATATCATCCAAATAGAAAAAGTTATCACAACAAGCTTAATCAATTTAACCAAATGACTACCATCACTTTTAATAAAAGAAAGAATATCATCCTTATTAGAGAAATGAGAAGTAAGAAAAATCTGCCGAAGCCAACTCCAAATATGCAAAACATTAGAATATTCAAAAAATAAATGCTGAATAAATTCCTCGTGCTTTTCACAAAGTGTACACATAAAACATATATGCAAACCTTTATTTTGAATATGTTGATATGTAGGAAACCGCCCATGAAAAACTTTCTAGAGTACTAGAGTTTCAGAAGGCGGAATATATGAAAACCAAATGAATTTACCCCAACCACAGAGAACTCCTGATTCCAAGAGAAAAGTCCTAGCCGATTTAAGAGTGAAACGACCAGACTCATCTAGAATTTAATTAGGGAGATCATGTTCCTCCCTAACCGTGATATGATTAAAAAAATGAGGCATCTGCTGTAAATACAAGGGAATATTCCAATCACAACTAGTCCAAAACTGAGAGACTGTATCCAGAATGCTAGCACTATCAGATAATCCTGCAATATTTGATAAAAAAGTGGTAGAACACCATTTATCATTCCAGAAATTAATAAAAGTACATGTACCAACAGTTCAAGAAGTATTATCAAGTATAGTAGAATAAAATTTCTTAATTCCAAGCCAAAGAGATGAGGATCTATAAACCATTCTAAACTCGTATATTTGATTTAAGAACCCTGGTTTTCAGGAGAAAAGACCAAGGTTTGTTGCTGTATGGAAAGTTCCAAGCAAGCTTAAGAAGATACGCGTAAAGGAGACAAAGGATCACCTTGTCTGACACCTCTACTACAAGGAAAAAAAAACCCACCAAAATGCCATTTATTATGATAGAAAGCAAAGTTGAACATTGAATTGTACTAATCCAACCAACAAATGAGAGGTGAAAACCAAAGCGTGTCAAAACTAATGATAAGAACTTCCAACTCAAAGTGTCAAAGACTTTATGAATTTCAAATTTGCAAGCCACATTACCTCCTCTAACCTCTTTAGAAATCATATTAATAGCTTCAGAAACAATACCAATACAATCCTGAATCTATCTACCTTGCAAAAACCCATATTGATTAGGAGAAATGATTCTAGTAACCACAAGTGCAAGCTTATCCACCAGTATCTTGGATATAATCTTAAATTTGAAATTAGCAACAACAATTGGCATGTAATCATTAATGGATTCAACACCCTGAATCTTAGGAATAAGAGATACCACATTACTGTTCATTCAAGGAAGAACCCAAGTTTGTTTAAAAAATTGTTGAACAACATTGCAAAAATCTGTCCCAATAATTTCCCAACAAGAATGATAGAAAACACCACCAAAACAATTAGGATTAGGACCATTATTACCATTAAGATTAAAAACAACATTCTTCATTTCCAAAAAATCAGAACATTTAATCAACATCATATTCTTCTCTGAGGAAACCAACTCAGAAATATAAGTACCAATAAAATCTTCCATATTGCTTGTATCCTGAACATTAGAAATAGACTCAACATAAAGATTTTATAAAAGTCCAAAATATGATCCTCGATGAGTTTAAGATCCTCAATAACCTCATTATCAATCCGTAGACGATGAATCCCACTATAATTATTTCTCCTCTTGACCTCAACATGGAAAAAAAGTAGTATTCTATCCCCATCTTTAAACCAAAGCATCTTGGCCCTTTCTTTCCAAAACAAATATTGACAGTGAAGAGCATCGTCAAGCTCCTCCTTAGCAATCTTTTCTTAACAGAGAAACCCATCAATATCGGACAAACTAGCAATCTTTAAGGTTTGTTGAATATCAAGGAGGAGACCCTACTTAAGAAGAATTGCATTGTGAACATTACCAAAAGAATTTTTATTCAATTCTTGGAGCTCAATTTTCAACCTTTTTAACTTATGTTGAAAAATAAACATAGGACAACTAAAAACCTTATTAGCCCAAGAATCATGAATAAGCTTCATGTACTAAAGCCACATAGAAAAGAAATAAAAATTGCTAACCTTCCTTAAAGAATTACTAACAAGACTAGTAAGAATAGAGAAATGGTTAAATTTTTTTTAACAAGAACCTGATATGTACAAGAATTACATTCATCCAGACACACTCCTTTACATAAAGCCTTATCTAGTCTTCTATGAATTCTATGCAACCCTCTCCTGTTAGAAAGGATGGCTTTAAACTAGAGGGGGGGTGAATTGTTTAAAGAGGGTTTTCGCAAACTTTTAAGGCAAGAATGAAATTACTTCAAGAAACAAATGATAAGAAATTCAGTTTGCCAAAACACAAAGC
>Ga0123341_1001445_pt1 | contig 17847 bp, 14 predicted proteins | sample Turbeapinknodule_FD_89959 | JGI IMG/M metagenome (GOLD analysis project Ga0123341, IMG submission 89959) | Root nodule microbial communities of legume samples collected from Mexico - Turtle bean Mexico pink nodule | ecosystem: Host-associated > Plants > Roots > Nodule | place: Mexico: Nepantla...
ACAAATATTTATTTTATATCCTGTATATTTAATGCAAAAGTTAAAAAAATGTTTTAAATATACATTGTACTTTAAATCACATTAAAAAAGTAATTAATATTTTTCAATAAAAACTCATATTTTTGTTTCTTTGACGTGCGGTTGATGTACAAGGGACAAAAGATATTAATAAATGCTATCTATGTTAAAAAGTAAATATTACTTATTATAATAGAATTTTAAAATAAAAAATAGTATGGAATATTTGCTTTAAGTTAATTAAAATTGTAAATTGTTAGAATATCTTTTTTATTAAACTTACAAATATGTATTGAAAATTTTCTTTTAAAGCTGGATTTTGGATCATAGTTTGATAAACAAACATACCCAAGATAATGCATACCTTAATTTCCATTTATTAACTAATTAATAAAAGTACATAGATGGACTCAATTACAATTAAGGGTCATGATATTTTCAAATATTTATATGACATAAATGACTGATACATTATCTTAATTAATGAAAAGCATATTCTGTCCTTGGTTTTAATAATTTTTAGTGATAATTTTTTAATTGGTAACAAATTATACTTCAACTAATATATTATTATTACATAGCACTACTAAATTCCAATAATTGAAACTAAACCACAAGTTTTAACAATAAAATTTCCATCAGAACAATTAAATCTGTGGGTACCAACTTAATTATATACACTATCAATGACCTCAATTCACCTTGTCTTTTTCTTTAAATAAACTTTATTTTTCTATTCCCATTGATTTATCATTTCATTATTACAAGTACACTTATTCAAATTTGTTTTATACATCCTTAATGAGTCAAATGTTTGTTTTTTTTTAACTATATAGTTTTAGCTTATAGAATTTGGGATGAATCTAACTCTACTCTTCTAAATTAAAAAAAAAACTATTTACTAATTTAAATTTAAAATAATTGTTTTATAAACTATTCTTGGTTTCTTAATAAATTAAATTTAAAAAATAAGAATATATTCTAAAATTTGAAAACAAAAACATAATTTTTAAAAAATTATAATTGCATGTGCAAATGAATCATCATCAACCTAGGTAATGGCCAAGCCTGCAAAGTTGCAGAGGCATGACATTGATTAGAAGGGAACAATCTAAAAAATGTTCCCACTACTAGAATTTGCGATCTGCAAGAACCAAAACAAAAGTTCAGAATACAAATGCTAATGCCAGCTACACTTCAAAACATGTCAAAATTTTCTGTGATCCCTTCACCATTATGTGTCCAAAATCCAAATTCCACAGTCAATTGCATCACCATTATTCTGCAGGAACAGATATGGCATCATGCAATGCTTTTAAGGTACTAAAATATTTATCATTTATTCAGTTTCTACCATTCATATTTCTTTATTAGATCATTTATTCTTTATAGTTTTTAACTGAATATTATTTATTCTTCTAGTCTTCTCAATCTCTCATATTTCGAAGTAAACATTTATCAGTATCATTCAAAATAACCCCAGGAGATTCATCAAATAAATAAAGTGTAAGCTATAAGTTTATTCATTTCTTTAGATAATAAGATAAAATATAAGAGTATAAAAGTAGTCTTTAAATCTTACTTTAGACACCAATATGCTATGAAAGAATTCATTTATTCTTCCACATGTGTTAAAAAAATAGTATATGTTAAAAAAAGTAAATATATATATATATATGTGTGTGTGTGTGATGGAAAATAAAAAGTATTGAAGGGGTGTTATAAAAAATGAGAAATCTGAAAATGAAAGTCTAAAGTTTCTATCACCAAAAAATTAAAAGGCTTTTAAGGTTTGGAATGTAAGCATTTTATTAAAAAAAAATAAAAAAAAAATCTGTTGATACAAATAGGACAGTTTGGTAAGTATACCTCAGAAGAAGCTAGATTTGGTTTGGAGTTCAACCCTGTTGGATTGAGGTTGACTCTCTCTCTCATCAACCCACTTCTTATTTCTCTCTCCTCTTTTTCTTTCTTCTTCACTCTACTTTTTGTTAGCTTATTGAATACACTTTTTGGTTCCAGCTATAAATGCTTCACCTGTTTATTGCATTTTTGCTTTACCTTTACTGTTTCTCTCTCTGTCTCTCTGGTTTCCTCCATTACAAACCAGGTTTCCTTTCCAGCTAGTTAGGTCCCGCCCATCCTTAAGCACAGTACCCACCAACCGTTTTCCCCACCATTGCTTTTTCCTACTTCAAAATCTAGCCATTTTCACCCTTTCTCTCTCTCCTTTCATTTTTTTTCTTCATAAAAATAGTACTTTTGTCTGGCATTCCAATCAATTTTTGTTTATTTATTTCTTGTTATCTTGGTCTTGCCTTGAGTTTAGTTGTGACCCACTTGAGGTCACAATCCACTATAGCTAACTGCATATCAGAAACTGCATCTTTTTGCACCATCTGGGTTTTGTATTGTAGGGCTTGTTGCTCTTTTTTTCTGGTATTGTTCTGCCATTCCCGCACCTATCTATGCTCATTGGGTCTGTTGGGGTTCAGAGAGAAGGCCCTTTGTTGCTCCTGTGGGTGCTGGAGATAGAGGGTCAAGGAGGATGATATAGATCAACACAAAGGTGAGTGCTTTGTGTCTTTTAGAGCCACTTTTTTGGTTTTTGTTTTGTTTTGGGGAATTGGCATTTGGGTTTGCCTTTTGTTTGCCTGGATTATAAGTGATTCTTCACAAGTTTACTTTCTAGTCTTGTTGGAATTTTATTGTGATTAGAATTGCTTGAGATACTTGAGGGGTTCTTACTTTCCTTTTAAATTGTGAGTTTAATGTCGCTTTTCTGATTGGAGTGATGTGATCGCAAATGGGTTTCTGGTTTGTTTTAAGTGTTGCAATAATTTTTGGTTCAGAATACCTGAATTCCCGCAAATTGGTTTAAATGCTGCTGCCAGATTATGTTGGATTTTGATAAAGCTGGAATTATTGATTAGATGAGTTGCTGATTTTGGTTGTTTGTTTATGTGGATTCATTGCATGAACTTGAAACTTTGCTGTAAATTAGAAGGTTCGGATGTGTGTTGAAAGTTTGTGTGAAGGGAATACTTAACCATGTTCTTGCATTCAGGTGGGAATGTCTTGATTCTACTCTGAAAAGTTTGGTGGACATATTTGATTGACGACTTGTGGGATCCAACTATGTCAGAAAACAATTCTTTGCATGTGGAATTATCGAAGAAGACTTCGTTTTTGGGATTGAAATTATGGGTTTTGATTGGGATTGGTGTTGGTGCTTTTATAGTTCTGATTCTTTGTGCATTATCTGTATGGGTGATGTTCCGGAGAAAGTCTAGGAGATCTCTGGACAAGTTCTCTTTGTCACAAATACCGCATGTCTCAAAAGACATCAGAGTTGACAAGGTTGGGGTGCAGACTTCTTATGATCAAGCAGAAAGTGTAGCTATTCCTGTTCATGACAAAGCAAGTGAGAACAATTCTGACAAGTTGTTAGTTCATTTGCGCAAGAGCAAATCTGGCGATGCTGATAATATCAGTCAGTGCAGCTCAGTTTATCATCATGAGAGAGGATTTAGTTCAATGTCAGGGGAAGAAGGAAGCTCCGGGACTGTTAAAAAGCAGTCTGCATTGGCATTTGGAGGAGTAGTAACTGCTTCTCCTCTAGTTGGCTTGCCAGAAATTTCTCATCTTGGGTGGGGTCACTGGTTTACGCTTAGAGATCTGGAACTTGCAACCAATCGCTTCTCTCCAGAGAATGTGATTGGTGAGGGTGGATATGGGGTTGTTTACAGGGGAAGATTGATCAATGGATCTGAGGTGGCGGTTAAGAAAATTCTTAACAACTTGTAAGAACACTTGATGGTTTATCCTACGACTATCATCTTGTTGCCACTATTTCTTGATTAAACAATGATCTTTGAACTTGCTCCATAATTGCATAATGTGTTGAATTCACAGGGGACAAGCAGAGAAAGAGTTCAGTGTGGAAGTGGAGGCTATTGGCCATGTTAGACATAAAAATCTTGTGCGCTTACTTGGTTATTGCATAGAAGGTGTTCACAGGTAAACTTGGTGGTCTTAATGTATCAATATCACTAATGCACATATTCCCTTCTATACTCGATCACATTACTAACTTTCATTTTGTGATGGCCTTAGTCTTACTTTTTTATTGAAAATTTGAATTGAAGCTCTTTTCTTTGCCTTGTAGTTCTTTGTCTTTTTTAATGAGTGTGGTTTCCATCTGATTTGCAGGTTATTGGTGTATGAATATGTGAACAATGGTAATTTGGAACAATGGCTACATGGGGCTATGAGCCAACAAGGGACACTTACCTGGGAAGCTCGGATGAAAGTTATAACGGGCACAGCCAAAGCGTAAGTTCTATTTGAAAACTTCAAACAGAGGACGATATGAATTATTTCTGTTGACTTGTGTGAAATTGCAGTGAAATTATTTTGTAATAACTATTTTAAAATTCATATTTAGGATGATTTCTAAATGGTTGACCATGTTAAACTTGTTACACTGTTAGTGTATCAAATTTAAACACTCAGTTTTTATTGTGTATCATCAAAAGAATGTCATCATTGTCATTTAAACACTCAGCGAATGTTGATATTGCTACTTTATAGGATATATAGTCAAGTCTTTTGCAATTTATTTGCCCGATTAGGATTCTGGGGACAGCACAACTATATGTTCTCTGCTAATCTGCTGCACTGGTCCATTGTTAAATCCCTAAACTTAGGGCACAAGGGACCTGTTGCCGAGATTATAATGTTTTCCATAGTTTTATGTTGGTGCTTGCTCCATTGGATACCTAAGTTACTGTTATGGCAGTTTAAACATTATGCCCAGTTCCACTGATTAAGCTCCCTATTTCCTATTACTGGTGGCAGGCTGGCTTATTTACACGAAGCTATAGAACCGAAAGTTGTTCACCGGGATATCAAGTCTAGCAACATATTGATTGATACTGAGTTCAATGCAAAGGTTTCTGACTTTGGTTTGGCCAAACTTCTGGACTCAGGAGAAAGTCACATTACTACTAGAGTAATGGGAACGTTTGGGTATGTAAATGTTTTGTTATCTACTTTACAGATATTTTTGAATGATTGCATGGATGGAAACTTACTCCTGTTTCCAATTTCAGTTACGTGGCACCAGAATATGCGAATACAGGTTTGTTAAATGAGAGGAGTGACATTTACAGTTTTGGTGTTCTCCTGCTAGAAGTAGTTACTGGAAGGGATCCTGTGGACTACTCACGTCCTGCTAATGAGGTATGAATTACTTAAGCGGTGCCTAATTTACTTCTTCTAACTTTGTTTTGCATGAGAAGTGATCTTTGTTTTGCTTTTTGTATAGCAGATAATATTTTTTATTATCCTCATTACAGGTGAATCTTGTTGAATGGCTCAAGATGATGGTGGGGACTAGAAGGGCTGATGAAGTTGTGGATTCAAGGCTTGAAGTGAAACCATCAACACGGGCTTTAAAGCGTTCTCTTCTGGTTGCACTTAGGTGTGTTGATCCTGAAGCAGAAAAGAGGCCTAAAATGAGTCAGGTTGTGAGAATGCTTGAAGCTGATGAATATCCATTCCGAGAGGTTCCCTTCATTGTCCTATCCTCATATTTAACTTTTGCTACTGTCTGAATCTTTTATCACAATTTGGAACTTTAGGATGTTTGTATTGCTCTTTGCTACCTGACACATCTATTAAAATGACTCAGACATCATTGGAAGTTCATGCTTTCTCTATAGCCTTTTAGTTATAGTAGTGTGCTAAGCTTCTGGTTGTGTAGATTTACTGTTGAACTTGAAACTCTTGATTGACTAATAATGAATTACACATCAACTAGAATGATTGGCACGTCAATGGGAATACACGACTTTCCAATAGCCTTTTTGTCATTCTAGTGTGTCTCTTTGTGTGGAATTATTGTTGAACTTAATATTTTTGAATGACTAATAATGAATAACATGTTCCCAAATTCATTCTCAGAATTCATCTTTACGTATGCAAACCCTCATGATTGGTTACTGTTTACTAAATGTTGAATGTCATGTATCCTCTCTAGTTTTTGTATGTGCATGTTTGAATTTATGATTTCCTGGATATTACATGAACTCTTCACCAGTCACTTCTATTGGATTTGTTAATTTAAGCTAAACATCTATTATATATCACTTCCAGGATCGAAGAAATAGAAAGAGCCGCACTGCCAGCATGGAAATTGAGTCCCTGAAGGATATTTCTGGACCATCTGATGCTGAAAATATGAAGGGTTCTGAAGGTCATGCACCAGAAACAACTCAAGGGTAGGATTGACAACCAAACTTGACTTAACCAGCTTCTACAATCGGCCTTGTTTCGATTTCTGTAACCAATCAAATACCATATATGTTCAAAGCTTGTCTTGAGATTTTTTTTGCCGCAAATCCAAGAAGATAATCAAATCTGAGAGCAGAATCAAGTTGGAGATAGCTCATCTGGACAATGAAGCATTTTCTTATTCAAGATGGGGTATTCAAAGATATATGATATACAAAAATTCTAGGAGGATGAAGTCAGGGTGAGTGTACTAGTTCGTGTTGTACATGTACAGATGTCATCTGAGCCAATCTCTCTTCCATACTGCTAATTTGCAGCCATTTTTGTCTGCCTGAGAGTTGAGATGATGAAAACTGATATTTGGCTTCGCTGTAGTTGCCATTTTGCTTTAAGTTAATCATTATGTATAAACTCGAAGAAGCATTATGTGAAGTGATTATATCTCTTTCTTTTGAAGTAGCCATGAATTGAGTACATATCTTTACTATCTCTGTTCTTATCACATTTTAAACTGTTGTACATATAGAGGAAACTAAGTCCTGTGATTCAATTTGCAACCTACCCAGATTATTATTGATCAACCAGGAAATGGATTAACTACACTAAATGACACACCAGCATATGTATGCTTATATTATTGGCCTGTTAGAACACTTTGTTTTTTTAATATTTTGATTTCCACCAAACTTACATTTAGTGTCTTGGGCGTTTTTAGCAATATGATCTTCTACCATAATTAAAGTTTCACTCATAATTTATACTAATTTTCAATACGCAAATGATTGGTAGTACTTAAAAAATTGTATCTAACTTTCGTTACTTTAGGTAGATACTAGATAAAGGCCAATTATGAGCAGTTTGAGGGAGGTTTCATTGTTGAACAATCGAATTTTGTTGAAATGAAGGGTGTCATTAAACAGATTATAGTAAGCTTTCATACTGAGTATTGTTGTTCTTCTAAAACTTGCGTAATTTGTATGAACTCCTTGTAAAATAACCTGAACGGAAGAAAGTGTTTCAATCATTTGATCCAGTTAATTGATATGCTAGATCAACTTTTATTCATTCAAGTTTATTTTGCGACCTTTATTCCCTCATTCACTCAAATGTATGTTTTAAGTTATCTCGAACAAGCATTAAGGGGCATGCTTTATTCAAACAAATGATTCAAAGTTCAGATGATGAAATACATAACACGAAACTACGTTTTGTCCTCAAAGTCGAACTAACTTTTTGGTATGCTAGTGATATTGAAGTGACATGTTCTTCTCGGTTCAACTAGTACCGTCTGTATGGTCGGAAACGAATTCAAAATTTCAAAGTACGAAAGATCAGTTACTAAATCTTGGTCTTGTATCCATGTCACACTCCACTGTCAAGTTAAAAGAATACCCGGTGGTGTTCTTTAAAATTAATAGAACCATTCTAATCACTACAGTACCAAATACTCAAATTTATAGTACTTTATATATGTCTCAACTCTCTTTTATCAATACCAAAGTGTGCCAAACTTGATGATTAGACTAACTTTGGTATAGTTGCAGTCAAGTAAAAAAAAACAGCCAACCAACTTTCATAGAGTTACATCAGTTTTCCCATTACCATCATTCTCGGACAACTTTTCATTTACTGTAAAAGGAGTTTAAACAAGATTACAATTCTCCAATGTGAACTTCTTTCAACAAGTCATTTTGTGTTTTTCTGAGAGAAAGATTCCTTCTTTGGGTAATGCATTTTCATTCCCAAAAATACCTCTTCACTCCAAGATCGGTGATTCTGTAACATGCTCAATTAAGAATGGTAAACATAATTGTAAATATAGAAGTTTTTGACTATGATACTCTTAGTTTTTCTTTATGACTTGTTTAATCTGAAATGGTCTTCATGAGGCAAATAATGAGGCAAAATGGTCTTCATAATTTAAAATAATGAAGCAAAATGGTCTTCATGAGTACCCTAGTCCCACAACAACATCATGCCTATCATACTCAACTAGTTATAACATTACGTAACCAACATTTCTTCATATATAAATCATAAAACATGCCATAATCAACATATTGTATAGAAATCATAAATCATGACATCAAAACATGAAATTAGCCAAATTGAGCTCAAAATCTCAAGTAGTATTCCCCTTGCATATGTCATTAGTCTGAGAAATAAATTCGATCTTAGTCAAGTCTGAAAGAAACTTTCACCAATGTTTACAAAAACATTTGCTGAGATTATGATAGTGAGACCTTGACCTAGCCAATAATACCTTAGTCTTAGTCAAGTCGACAACATCAGGACCAAAATCGAGTTGAGGAAAGAATATGAAAACTTTTAAATTCTTATTTTTTAGGACCCAAATTTCAATTTCTGACCCAAACAACATATTTTGTGACAAAACATTTCAAATTTTCTATAAAAATGAGTTACTCTCTTAAAGTTCTTTATCCAAACACAGTACTAAGGAAACAATGTTGTACCCTTAAATCTGCTATAACTTTTGGCTTTAAGGCAAATGTTCAACGAGAGAAAGCACGAAACCTGATCTTTCCTAGCAATATTCGATGCTACTGAACCCATGAGCACATTGTTCTTATCATTAAAGAAACAATACTTTGACTACAAACATCATTTGTAATTTGTAATTTGTAATAACTAATAAGCCTGACTAGCAAAGATAAACAGAAGTTGAGAAAAGTTCAAAACTATATGTATACATGACTTCATACAACGGTATGCACTATGCACTAACAAGATATAGTGACAAATTTCAAGTTGAAGGGAGTCATAAGCTTGGGTTTGTAACTCAACTAAACAGAATTCATTCATTAAAGAATTGTAAAAGTAGCACAACAACTAAATGTAATTTGATATATGCCTGAAATTGAAAAATAGATGCACAATCAAGATAATTCAATTGAATATCAAAGAGTAAGTAAATCTGACCAAAACTATATTTAAGTAAAACAAAACTCACAATATCGACATAAAAAGCAAAAGCTTTCAAGTGCCCTTTAGCATTGAAATACAGAAGTTAAAAGTTAGAAAAATAGCCAGCATAAAACCTTCAAAGACTACAATACATCATCATGATGAATCAATCCTTTGTAGACATCTGGCAATAAAGGCAAATCTTCCTGGAAACCAATGACAAATTTCTTCAAAAATATTTCCTCGGTCATGCCCATATAGGAACCAAAACTCAAACTACTCTTAAGTAAACCTTTTGATTCCAAGATTTTAATTACTGTGAGTCTAGGGATAATCCTGTTCTCCAAGTTGTAGGCTAGAATAGGAGGATATGCAGCAATATCTAATGATGGCAAACCCATATCCTTCACTAGGAAAGTCATTTTTTTCGTAACTGTTTCCTCTGATAACTTCATAAAATTGGGAAACTTCACAAACGCTTGAAGAGCCATTTCCCAGTTCCAGCCCCACCTCTCATAAATCTTAAATTTCGATTCCCATGCTCCTTCGCGCATCGTTAAAAGCACTTGGATAGCCATGACAAAATTTGTTTTCTTATGATCAAACCCAATTTTCTTAATTCTCTCGAAAACTTCCACAAATCTGGAATGCTTCCCCATTGCTGCAGAGGGGAAGTTGACCATCAGCAGAGAGATGGAACCCTGAGGCACACCAGACTGCCTCAGAATTTCGATGTTGGGAACCAAGTCATTCCATAGGTCACAATATGTGAAACCAAGTGGGGCATTTCTCAAAACTCTAACAACTTCCCCATCATCACGAACTATACGCCTTATAATCTGGTACCGTGGCACAATGCAGTTTTCCAGACTCCTGAGCAAGATTAAGGGGTTTTCAAGCGCGATCTTATGGATGACAGTGTTGGAAGCCCCAATAGAGTGAAAGAACTTGAGTTTGGGCAAGAGGGTCGTCTCTAGCTTTGCAGCAAGCAACCTGGGATTTTTCTCGACGAGTTTTGCAACCTGAGTTTTGGAGAATCCATAGTCCTTGAGAGTATCAAGAACAGCATTTGGACCATCTGGGGTTTTCAGATTCACCCTCTTGGCGAGTTCCCTGGCCAATTCAAGTGACAACCCACATGAGTTAACGAGGTAAGACACGGTAAAGGTGTCACCTTTGAGGCTGTTCCCACTAGAAGTGAACGTGTTGAACATAAAAAGAAAAGCATTGTGTTTGTATTGCAGCAGGGAACCCAGTGGGAATTGGGTGCTTCTGTAGTGTGTGAAGGACGCAAATAGTGTTGTAATGAGAACACGAGGCACCATTTACTTACTCAGATTTCAATGTTCCACAAATGTATGCTTTTGAACGTTGCAACCTTCAATGCAAACCCTTAAGCTGACTTCAAAGCAGGTTGGTTGAAACGGCAATGGGGGCACTGAAGAATCGCAGTTCTAAAAAATTGAGAAGAAGGAATGGGAGTTGCTTTGTGTAGTTTGGTGCTACGTAGAGGCCAGTTTTCTCGGTGGAGTTTTATCTAGCGGTAGAAATGGGCTAACCCGACCAGTTTTACTCCGTCTCACATTTGACCTGAAAAAACATTGAAGTGGGACTCACTTTGTTGGCTCGTTTTTATGTAAGATTGATTTTCATATAAACAAAATCTTAACAATATAATATAATGTTATAATAATATTTTTATTATATTTTATAGATTTATAATTCATAGTAAAATTTAAATAAATTAAATATACATAAAATTAGCATCTGCCTTATATCCTTAAAAAATAAATGTTGTAAAATCAATAAAGAGTGTTAAACATAGTTCAAAACACCGAGAAAAACTTTGCATATTTTTTTGGCCAATTTCATACATAGATGTTAATCTTGTTGGAGCACTTCTCACACATCTAATGATTAATTCCAAATTCAAATGTCGATCTTACTGGAACACTCTTTGGCAAGATTATCAAACTCTAGAGTCTGCTCAGACTCGTTGTGGGAGGGATGTAAACTCGACTCGTAAACCCAACTCGTAGAATCGTAAGAGTCTATTTCATATAAAAATAATAATTCATGATACCAATTCCGTAATATTGAAATAAACAAACTCATACACCAACAAAATAACTAAAACAACACAAATGTTATCAAGTTTAAAAGTCTCATTCATCTAATCCTCTAAAGAAATCATCTCCAAGATCTTCATGATCATCTCCATCATTATCTTCATCACCATCTTCATCGCCACTAACATCATCATCAAAAACTATATTATCAAAATCAGTTGCATCTAGAATTGAATCATTTAAATTTGTTCCTTCAACTAAGTCAACATTCACACCATCATCTTCAACTTGAGTTTACTCAACCTCCACAAGATTATCTCCTTCTTCAGTTATTCATTCATTATCAAACTCAATGTCATCAAATGGAAGAGCAACAAATTTTCAAATTTGTTTATTTCTCAACTTCGAGTTATACATTACATAAACCAAGTCATTCATTTTTTTCTAGTGCAAACAATTTCTTCTTTTTGTATGAACTTATAATTAAATATGAAAAAAAAATCAATATATAAATCAAATCAAGAAAAACCTTAAATAAATTCAAGAACTTGAATTGTCATTTCAAATGAGTTCCAATTACGCTCACATCCTAAAGAACTACAATTTAAAATCAAAACTCAAACAACAAACCTCTTTAGTTTTAGAGTTCTATCCACAAACATCTCCCACCATTCTCCAGGGAAAATAACTTTCCTACACGCCTTTGCATCTTCCATATAAAATGTTCCTCTACCATAGTGAAAATCAGTAAGTTGAAAATTAATTTTTGTCCTTTATACAACGTCATTAACCAATCTTCTCATGCATATGTACAACTCCTCCTTCACCTCAACATCATCATTTTTAAAGTTTGGTTCATAGTGTAATTGGGGGATTAGGTAATAGGCATCTGCATGCAAAGGTCTATGAAGATGATTATTCCACCTCTGATCAATGATTTTTGAAACAGATTCATAACTATGTAGCAATTATGTTATATTGGAAATAATTACACAAATAAATAAGTATTTAACTTTAAAATGGAAGAAAGTTAGAAATATTTGTTAGAATTATAGGCCTTAAACAAGGGAGGGGGTGAATTGTTTATGAAATATTTTCGCAAATATTAAAGGTAGATTGAAAGACAATGAAGAACCAATCAATTAGAAATCAGTTTAGCCAATTAGAAAATTGTTTTTAACTTGATTGCAGAAAATCAACCGGTTGTTTTTGCGAAACAATCGGTTGTTTATATCAGCAGTGTTGAAAACCAAAGCAAAAGAAAATTTAAATAGTGTAAGGATAGAGATATTAACACAGAATGTTTATACTGGTTGAATCTTTACCAAGAGCTACATCCAGTCTTCAGCAACCACTAAGAATTCACTAAGTAATCAAAACTTTGATTACACATAACACACCAAAGTGGTGATCTTGAACCCTTCAAGAATACACACCACCTTCTGGAAAATACAACACAGTTTTCAGAACAATCTTTGAAACTGCACAACACCAATTATAGTAGTCAAGAGAGAAACGAATAGAGTACACCTGGATACAATCAAAGATTAAAGCACAGTGAATACAACACAATCCTATTTCACTCTTAAGAATGATCCAAAGCACTTTGAATTCTTGGAAAACTGATTTGAATAATTTCTCTTTGATGATTAACAACCAGAGCATAAAACACTTTATTTAAATTCCAAATTGTTGGTAAAGGAATTTAATTCCATAACCAAAATCATTTTTAATCATTTAAAACAAATTAAAGCCATTTAACAAAGTTTTGTTAAGGTTTTCAGAAAATCAATCGATTGAAAACACAAATCAACCAATTGAATTAGTTTGACAGCAAAGTCAAACAAAGTCAAGCTTTTTCAAATACACTAAGTGTAAAACAACCGGTTGAATCGACATTTCAACAGGTTGAATTTTCACTTTCTTTAGAAAACACATATTTTTAAAAAGGATTGAAATCAAACAACCTTGGATCATTACATAGAGTGGATTAACAAATTCAAATACATCTAGACACACACACAACCAACAACAAGGATCTTCATGCATTCCATATGGATTTGGAGACATCAAAGCACCTTGTTCAACAATGTTACCTTTTCTTGATATTATTAAAGTTGCTTTTAATCTTTTCTTTGGAACAATCCATCTCCTCATGTATAAATCCCATTGCAAGTTTTGCATCCAAATCTACCAATCGAAGGACCGCCATAAGAGGGGCAACAACTTTTAAGCATATAGTTACATTCTTCCAAAATCGACTCTCTAATACCACATTTTGAACTTTTCTCCTTTCTTGTGAAGTTCCAAACTTGCTTGTTTCCATTCTTTAGAGTTAAACATGGTCATCAATGATGTTTTCATTTCATACAAACAAGGTAGAGTCCAGTAAGTTGCGGTAAATCTAGTCATTACAGGCCTTATCAAGTCTTTTCTCTTTGTAAACTTTTTCAAAATGCTAATTAGCATTGTTCTACCATAAATGTAGGTAGTGATCCTTCTTTCCTTCTTGATAGTAGTTTCATGGACCTTTAATTGCTTTTCAAAATCTTCAATGATTAAATGAATACAATGGGAAACACATGGAATCCAATATAAATGCTCCCCTTTTTGCATCAACAGTCCTCCAACTGCATTGAAATTTACAGCATTATCAGTAACTATCCGCACTATGTTTTCCTCACCTACAAATTCTACCGCATCATCCAACATTTTAAATACATTTTTTTGCAGTTTTTGAGATGTCTGAGGTATCTAATGAATAGAGAAACACAATTCCTTTAGGACTGTTCACCAAAAAATTATAATTTGAACGTCTTTTCTTGTCTATCCATCCATCAAACATAATGGTACAACCTATTCTTTTCCATTGATCCTTATACTCTTGAAGTTATATATCAGTTTTGTCCATTGCTTGTTTTAGAAGCTTCTCTCTGATATCATGATATGATGGGGGTTTATAGCTAACACCATATCTATCAATCGTGTCACACATTTTTGCAAAAGCTGAATTTCTAATAACATTGAACAGGATGGCACTTGCGTAGAAAAATTCAGCAATTTGAGTATCAACTTTTTCTTTATCACCTCTCTTGTATAATTGATTCAGAGTAGCTTGAACACCATCGATAGATGTAGATTTACTTTTAAACATCTTGCTAGTGTTACTTTCACTCTCTTCCTCACCATCAAATTGTCCAAGGCTATTTAACTTTCTTTTCTTTAGTGAGGCATCTTTAGCTTCTGAGACAACTTTCAACATTAAAACTTTAATTTCTTCTGGTACTAATACACAAGGTTCAAAGTCATATCTAGTTCCGACAAAATGATGTTTGAATCTGAAAATGTCTCTATTAAATGTCTTTGAGCAGTAATTACATTTCATTTTTTTTCACTCCTTGAAGCATCAGTTTCATGCTTCTATCCAATATATGTTCTATTTCCCATGGAATTCTTACTTTTAGGTGGTAGTGGAAATGTTGAATTTGAACCACTTCCAGACATCTTACAATATGACAAAAATCAATCAATCTGCCAAATCTTAAAAAAAAAACAATCTGTCCAAAAATCCCCAATCTAAAAAAAATCTCAATCTGTCCAAAAATCCTTAATCTGCCAAAAATCCTAATATGCCCAAAAATCCCTAGTCTGTCCAAAAATTCATAAACCCAACCTAAAATAATCCTAAACCCAATCGGCTAAAAAGCCCCAACCCAATTTTAAAATCCCTAACCCTAAACCCAATTTGTCCTAATTTCCCAACCTTACAACCTAAGCCCCATGAAACCCACAACAGCAACACATACCTGCGGTGCGGCACTACGAGGTGGCGCGATGTGACGAGGATGCGCGGCGAGCAGCACGACAACAGCAGTGAGGAAGATTTTGGACCGTGAACGTGAAGTATGGAACCAGGTAAAGAAACCCTAAATTCTAACCTAATCTTAGTGAAACACACCATTTTGAGCTTTTTTTCACAACTCGGTGACTTGGCCTCGAACTCGCAAGTTTGCATTGAGTTTAACCAAGTTTGTTTCGAGTTTACCCAAAAACGAGTTCACTCCCAAGTCAACTTGTGACCCTTCAGTAGATCCTTAAACTCATTAGGATTTACGAGTTAACCCAGAGTTTGATAACCTTGCTCCTTAGACACGAACACATTCTAACAACCAACTCCATATCCAAATGCCTAACTTGCAGGAGGACTCTTCTGATGTGGACATGCTCCTTTTTTAGTTGGATCTCCTCCACAACTCACAAACTCACTTGAAGTTGGATCCCCATCAAACTTTGGATCTTCTCCGCAAATCTTGGACTGCAAATCGGTTTTATCTTTCTTCTCCACAACAACCTTGACACTATGAGATGTGGTTTCGCTTACCATGAAGTTTAAGCATGTTCATCCTCCTATAGATAGACGTTTCTACACTTCTCAAAAACACACACCTTCGTATGCTCTTTCTTCTATTTTTCTTTAATTTTGGATGTCTTTTTACTCTTATGAACTTGCTTGTTTGCTAGTTCTTAGTTCCTTGATGTTATCTAAAAATTTCTTGTTTTATTTTGTAAAACTTGCACAACATAATACAATTGTTGCTTCCAAAAAGAGAAACGAAATTGATACAGCAATATGATAAAGTGTAGGCAATTCCTTCAATAAAAAGAAGAAGATGAAGCTACAAGAGAAAACCTTCAGAAAAGCACAAACGAGAGAGAGAAAGGGAAAAAGTCTTATTTGCATCGAAAAGAATTACAAAAAAGTTAAGTTTCAAAAACAAACGAAAGCATAGTAAAAAGCGATACAAGGAAATGAGCCTCACAAGATCATGCCCAAAGCAAAAGTAAAAAGGTGGTACAAAAGGAAAGAAAACCCAATGCAAAAAATAAGTAACATTAACATTGTCCCTCAAGATGGGAATATATAGTCTTCATTCCCAGCTTGGATTTGAGTTCTTTGAAAATTGAAGGATTGAGTGGTTTGGTGAAGATGTCAGCAATTTGCATAGCAGAGGAAATCAGAAGTAATTTGAGAAGACCGATATTAAGCTTTTCTCTGACAATATGACAATCAATTTCGATGTGCTTAGTTCTTTCGTGAAAAACTTGGTTGGAGGCAATCTGTATGGAATATTGATTGTCACAGTATAAGGTTGCATGTGTCATGAAATGAATGCGCTGATCTTGAAGGAGAAAGGTTAACCACTGAAGTTCACAGGTAGTGGTAGCAAAAGCTCTATATTCTTACTCAGAGGAGCTTTTGGAGATGGTTTGTTGCTTTTTGGATTTCCATGAGATGAGAGAGATTCTCCCAAAATTAGAAAAATCAGTTATAGATTTCCTTGAATCAGGACATGTAGCCCAATCGGAGTCACTATAAGTTTTTAAATGAATTGGACTATTACTATATAAAAAAATACCAGATATGGGTTTACCTTTAAGATATCTCAAAATGTGAAGAGCAACTTGTTGGTGGTTGTTTGTGGGTGTAAAGAAGAATTAGCTAAGATTGTGAACAATGAAAGCAATGTGAGGTCTTGTGTTGGTGAGATAGATCAAGCACCCTATAAGTCTGTGATAAGCATAGGCTTCTTCATCATTAAAAGGAATTCCTTCAGTAGTGGAGAGCCAAGATGAGTGTGCCATAAGAGTGGGCATAGGAGCACAATCATGCATGCTCGTTTCATAAAGAATATCAATGGTGTATTTTCTTTGACTAAGGTGTATGTCAGAGTTGTTACGGGCTACCTCAAGGCCCAAAAAGTAAGTAAGGTCTCCTAAGTTCTTTATCTTGAAGTGTTGGTCCAACATGTTAGTGATATGAAGAATCTCATCTTGGTCATAACCATTCAACACAATATCATCCACATATAAAAGAAGAGTAGTTATATTAGAATCAATATGTTTTAAAAATTAAAAATGATTAGTAGTAGAAATAATATATTTATTGGAAATTAGAAAGAATGATAGGTTTGCATACCATTGTCTTCTAGCTTGACGAAGTCCATAAAGGGACCTTTGAAGTTTGCAAACACTATTAGAGTTAGGAAAGGCAAGGCCAAAAGTAAGGTTTCATGTAGACTTCTTCAGCCTCCATGCAAAAAAGCATTATTTACATCTAATTGAGTGAGAGTACTGATGAACCAAGTGGTGTTCATGTTTTGAAGAATCCAAATCCTTTGAAGGATGTTGAAGCCTCTGCTATGCTTGATGTTGTTGTGCTGGTTTAAGCTTTGTTTTGGGGTAGTTTATATGTTGTAATCCACCTTGTGATTAAATCTAAAGCATTAGCATTCTCAATCTTTGTGAAAGTAAAATGTTTTCAAACTAAGATAAAAACAATCGATTGTTTTGTCGAAACAACCGATTGTTTATACTTAGGTGTTTTGAGAAAAAGATTGAAAACTATTTTGAATGATTGAACTGTTAAGTACCAAAACAACCGATTGATTCGAGGAAACAACCGATTGTTTGTTTTGGGACCATAACAGAAAAACTGTTTTCTTGTTGACTGAGCTTTAAATGTTTTAACTGCTTACGC
>Ga0123341_1001446_pt1 | contig 17842 bp, 16 predicted proteins | sample Turbeapinknodule_FD_89959 | JGI IMG/M metagenome (GOLD analysis project Ga0123341, IMG submission 89959) | Root nodule microbial communities of legume samples collected from Mexico - Turtle bean Mexico pink nodule | ecosystem: Host-associated > Plants > Roots > Nodule | place: Mexico: Nepantla...
ATGTAGAAGTAATATTTTTTAAATTTATTTAACTAAAACTATAATTAGTTACTTTTTTCTCTCTATTTTTCTTTCTCTTGCATACAATTTAAATCTCCCTTTTATCTTTAGATTCTCACTCGATCTTTTTTTTCGCCTCCATTCTTTCAATACCATATGAATCACAAATTGTAGTATCCAAAATATAGAGTCAAGTGCTCTATTTACATATTTTAAAATCACTTATAACATGACACATTCAATCAATGATATGATTATTTTTTTAAATCAGTTGAAAATAGTTTCTGTTTTAATTGATTAAAAAATATATCAAGTGATTAAATCAACTCATTATTTAATATTACAACACGTTGTTTATGAAATATTGTAATTAGTTAGTGTTCCTATCGTTTGACTCGAAACGTCTTCGTGCGCCTACGTCACGTTTACGTTTAGAGTCCTTGCGTTCGCCTGTGCCTTTCCTGTATGAACACCTGAAACACAAAGACAAAGGGCACCCTAGCGGCTGTTTGCACTCCGACGCTCAAGTCAGTACTACGGCTAGGAAACACCGAAAACTGTATAATCTTGCTACTCTGTGTGTGTTAACGGCGCAAGAGCCTCTCTCTTGTCAAGTTTGTTTACTTACTATTTATAGACTAAAATTAGGGTTTTCTGTTTACCTGAAATGGGCCTTTCTGATGGGCGGGCCCAACACTGTTGTTACCTTACTCTCAGGATAACCTAGCGCGTGGGGTCCCTTAACTGGAGTGCAACCTCTGACGAGATGACCACCTGGATGCCTCCTTGTGCACCTGATCTTTGGGGTCACCCTCCTCTGGGAGTGCCCTAGTTGTTCACATGTGATGCATGCAGCTCACCCTTGGCTCGCGACCCTCACTAGTCATATCTTTCCAGTGGTTCTACACTTTGTGTTACGCCTGAACGCGTCATCCACTCTACACGCATGGGCACTCGTGATCTAGGCTTCTCTCTTACTGATAACTGGTGTGTGATCTGGGATCCACCTCTCGTGGCCCATCTCTAATGTTCGGGTTTCCGATGTCTGACCTCTCCACACTGTCTAGTGGCAAGTCGGTACATCCGGATGACTGATGTCTATTCACTCTCGACTCCTTGGCGCACGTGCTTCGCGAGGTATCGGTCCGCACTGCTCGTGGGACCTGCCCGCTTACGTGGGACCTGCCCGCTTACGTGGCACCAACATTACCAGTGGTTAGTCAACGCCTGGGAACTGGTCGGTACAGTTAGTATACTGAGAATTCTGAAAACACTAAAATTGTTCTCTGGTTTAATAGATTATTAACGAGATAATCGATTATCCTTTTTTGAATTTTATCAACAACTATTTAATTGATTAAAAAAATTTAATCAATTTCTTTTTAAAACATTTTAAAACAATTTTCCACTCTTCAAAAACATTTTAACTCATTTTAAGTTTATTTTGTGTTGACCTTATGGATACCATTGTGTTAGAGACTCAGATAACAATTACACAAAAAGTTAAAACATCCTAGACACATCTACAACATATTCATCTTCATTCATCATCATCAAAAGACCATATCTTTGGAGCTTAAACATCTTTAGGTAATCAAGTCTAACATGTCTTACTTTGACAAAGATCTTAAAGTCTCAAGTTCATAGACTAAGTTGTGCTTATACATATGAAAAAATAGGACACTTGAGAGGAAGCATAAGCATATCACAAAGGTTGGTCTCACCATGCTAGCCTAAGTTTTCCCTCAAAATATTGGTCTACAACCTTTGCTACAACTATTTTCACCATTAACAAAATATTATCCCCAACCTTACATTACAAGTCTCCAAAACACTATATTTCTCCATCTTTAAAACCTTTGGATACCAAACCTTATAATAGGCACACAATGGATTTAAGATATATACCATTTATCTTTTAAGGGTATATCATAAAGCACAAAGGATACAATTGCATCACCTCAAGTGGTAAACTATATACGGTTAGACACATCATCTTTGACGAAACTACCTTTTCATTAAAAGACAACCCTTACTTTCTATGTGATTCACCCTCTCCTCAATCCAATCAAAGAACCTCCATCCCTCTCATACCTACAATACAACCTACTGAACCACCAATTATACCAAACCAAAACCAAATCCCTCAAATCATCGCTTCTACTCCTACAAAACCATCACCATTTCCTCATCAAAACACAACTCAAACTTTGACACTTACATCATCTGAAACAACTATCTCTAATTTCAATGTTACATCTCAGCCAACCCAAACTTAATGTGACTATGTTTCTGAAAATACTTATTCAATGGTAACTAGAGGAAAAATTGGTAATTTTAAGCCTAAGGTGTTTCTTTTATAAATTATCTCATCCTCAGTTAAAAGTTCTTTCTTAATTCCTGAATGACAGTTTGCGATGAAGGAAGAATACAAAGCACTTATACAAAATAAAACAGGGAATCTGGTTGCCCCCTACCTAACAGAAAACCAATTGGTTCAAAGTGGATATACAAAATCAAGTATAATCCAAATGGAAAAATAGGCATGCATAAAGTAAGGCTTGATGCTCAAGATTTTTCTAAAAAACAAGGCCTTGATTATTGTTCTGACCTCAAGTCCGTTGAGATAGCATCGTTAGGATCAATCATCGCATTCGAGGTATTGTCAGCTTTGTAGTTTTTGTGCTCCATCACAATTTTGTTCTTAAAAGGCTCCTTGACGGGTTGGAGGAGGAAAGAGTATATAAAGCCTCAACTCCTGAGCGATATGGAACTATATTGGCAGTAGCAGAACAATTATCAAGAGACCTTTAGTTTTGTAATGAGAGAAAGTACAACAAAAATGGTTCTCAATATACCAATCTCAAAAGGATGGAAAATCATATGAGTTAACATTAACATTGAAGAGGAGGTTTTATATCAAACAACCTAAAGGGTTCATTTCATCAAATCCTAATCTGGCATGCAAACTGAAAACGTCTCTTTGCAGCTTAAAACAAGCTCTAAGAGCTTGGTTTGTAAGAGTAACTTTCACTCTTCTTCATCTCAACTTTTCACAAGAAAAATGTGATTCCTCCTTTTTCACACCAAAGAAGACTCCATCACATATATTATTATACATGTTGATGATATTTCAATAATTGGAAACTTTCTAAAGGTTATTAAGGCTTTAATTATGAAACTTCATAATCAATTACCCTGTTAAAATCTCAGTGATTTGAGTTTCTTTCTTGGGATAGAAGTATCTAACACGCCTGATGACATTTTTTCTCAACCAAACAAAGTACTTCCAAGATTTGGAAAGTGAAAATGTCCAATGCAAAGCTAATCAAGACTCATTTAGCCTTTATATAAAACCTTACTATTGAAACCATTGAAGAATTTGAAGATCCAACTTTACACAGATCAATAGCTAGGGTTCTTTAGTATGAAGTACTAACAAGACCAAGCATAGCTTTTGTTGTCAACAAGCTATGTCAATTCATGCATTGACCACTCTATTAAAGTTGTAAAGAGAGTCCTTAGATACATGAATGTGACAATAAACCATGACTTAATATTTCATCCATCTAAGAACTTCAATATCACATGTTACTGTGATGTAGATTGAACATTTGATTCTCCATATATGAAGTCCACTGTATCTTTTATCATGGACTACAAAGAAATAACACTCAATGTTTAAATTAAACACTAAAGTTGAATTTAGAGTCATGACTGCTCTTGTTAGTGAAATAAAGTGTTTAAAATCTTTTCTCATTGATCTTCAAATAAAGCCTACTAAATAACATATGATATGGTGTGACAACCTTAATGAACTTCTTCTCATTGCAATACAGTTCTTCATTCAAAATCAAACCATATTGAATAACTATTTTCCAACTATATACAATTTTATATCTTACACTAACATGCACTCTTGATGCAACTGCAGAAATTTAGCACTGTCTTGGAACCCAGTTTTCATCCCATACGTGAGCTAAAGTTTAGAAACTAAAGTTGTAGTTAAAGACTCCAAAGAGTGACAAATCCATCACTTCATATCTGCATGATATCAAGAATGCTGTCAATATGCTTGTGGCTATCGGTGCCCCTGTCTCCCTACTGATCATATAGACAACATTCTTAAAGGTTTTCCTGAAGATTACAATTCTTTTATTACTGCTATAGCATCCATAACTGATCCCTATACACTAACTGAAATTGAGGCCCTTCTGTTTGCCCAAGAAGAACGCTTTACCAGGTATAAAATTTCTAACTCCAGTTTATTCAAGTTAATGTGGCTTCTGCTCCTTCTCCATATCACCCTTCTTCACAATATCGCCCTGCCTTCACCAATTCCTCTTGTGGTGGTCATTTTTTTAATCATAAATCAAACTACAATCTTTTTCATCTATAATGGCAATGTGAACATTAAGCTTGGTAATGGTGCAGGTATGACTATCTCACATATTGGTTTTGCTTCTTGCCTTTCTTCTACCACCCATACTCCTTTTTCTTTTTATGATCTTTTACATGTTCCTGATATCAATAAGAATTTTCTTAAGTGTTTCAAAGTCTGGCCGTGACAACAAAGTGTTTTTTGAATTTTGTTCTTGCCGGTTGACTTGGTCGCCGGTTGACTCCGATGACTGGTTTAGGCTTCGCCTGTCTCCTCTGGAATATGCACTTCTCTTAGTCGTTGGAGGCTTTACCTGTAGAGACAAAGGGCGCCCTTACGGTCGTTCGCACTCTGACGCTCAAGTCAATAAGGGCTTATCAAAGAATAAGAAATAACTAGTTTCAGTATTCAAAAAGTGTATTCAGAATTGCGTACCTTCACCTGGGAACTTAAGCCCCTTTTATAGAATATCCCTTGGTTATCACTGGCAACCACCTTCCCTCACAAGCCTCTTATCTCTAGTGAGAGTATATTCAATAATAATAATTTTGTTATAGGGTGCGTAATCTTAACAACACAACCGTGTAGAATTCTATCTCCTTGGGGTGCAACAAACCCTAACAAAATAACCACCTGGGCACCAACGAAGGCAACCACTCTTGGTGTCCAAGCTGTTTTCAAGTATATTTTTCTGCTTTTATGTATAACATATGCAATGGCTCCAGAGAGAATAAAATCTCAACTGGAGTATAACTGGGACATTATCTTTTATCTTCTACCTCTAAGGCATAGACAACAAGTCATTACGAATGCCTGCTCCTATCTTTAAGATTATATCATGCAATCAACCACTCATTGCGACCCCCTGTACCATGCATGCATAGCATTCCATAAACCCTAACGCACGTGGGTTTGGGCTTACATATGATGATCTTCCTATGCGGGGTCTGAATGCGCTAAATGCACCCTTAGATCCCTCGACACCTTTCACTGAACAACCAAGCCTTATACGCGAGGCATTACATCAAATGCATGGATGCGGGCCCTTGCACAAGTACTTGAGCCCAGACGCATGACCCACCACACTTGTCATGGAATTGGACATGCTAATCATAAAGAATTATCCTACATGCATGTATGAGAGTTAGTATTTACATATACCTGGGGCCCAGTCACGAGGCTAATGAAACCTATGTGCCGAGCTGACCTGTTTGAGGGAAATGCCGAAGTCTGACTGGAGAGCTCTGAGCACTACGAGTTCTGGTTTAGTACAAATTTCATCCTCGTTTTTTTATTTATTTCAAACACCAAGTAACCAAACAGATTCTTCTACAAGACATTATTAAGGATGATCTATATGTTTTTTCCTGATCTTAGATCATCCACTTTTTCTACTAACTACACTTCTTTTACGTCTGAAAAATCTCTTCTTCACTTGTGGCATAATAGACTTGGGCATTATAGTTTCTATACGGTTAAGAATATTATAAAACAATGTGAGATTCCTTATAATGATAGACCTATTTTTTGCGATGTGTGTGTTACGGGCAAAGCCAATTAATTTGCTTTCTCTCTGTCTACTATTCTGTATAATCATCCTTTAGAATTGGTGTATATTGATATATGGGGCCCTTTTACTATCTGTGATACAAATGGTTTTGACATATTATATCTCTTTTCTTGATACTCATTCAAAGTATACGTGGATTTATTTCTTACATGCTAAATCTCAAGCCTTGACTGCTTTTGAACATTTTAAACTTTTAGCTGAAAATCAAAATGGTTTCAAAATCAAAACTGTTCAAATTGATAATGCTAAGGAATTTGTTGTTTTTAAATCCTTTTTTAAATGAACATGGTATCCAACATTATTTCATATGTCCTCACACACATGAACATAACGGTGTTATAGATAGAAAGTGTCGCCACATAACTGACATGGGATTATCCATGCTTGCTGTTGCGTCTCTTCCAACCAAGTTTTAGGCTGAGGCATTTATCACAAACACTTATATAATAAATGTTCTTCCTTCCATTGTTTTACAATGTAAAACTCCCTATGAACTGTTTCTTAAAACTAAACCTGAATATACAAAATTCAGATACTTCGGGTGTGCCTGCTATCCTCTACTTCGTCCATATAATAAGCATAAACTTAACTTTCGATCTTCTTGTTGCTTATTTCTCGGTTATAGTTTACATAACGAAGGTTATACTTGTCTACCTTCTTCTGGTAAAACATATATCTCTAGGAATATGGTTTTTAATGAAGATTTTTTTCCATATTCTCTTCCTTAATATGGTTTTTTACCTAAACTGGTAAAAAAAAATATTTCTCCCCATATGCTACCCATTTTAATTGTTTTACATGTTTCTTCTCCTATTACTTCTCTTGTTGACAATACTACTGATTTGCCTCACTCACCACACATATTCAACGTTTTTCATCTTGCTCCACTAATAATAATATAATCACTTCATCACCCACTCACAATATTCATCCTATGACAATTAGAGCTAAGGCAGTTATTATCAAACCAAAAATTTATCCTGCTTATATAGGATTTGTTTCTTCTTAACCCATATGTTACTGCTGCTTTGGCATCCTCACAATGGACTCAAGCTATGAATGATGAATATCATGCTCTTGTCAACAATGGTACTTGGACTCTTACTTCTCTCCTAGTGGGTGCAAACATAGTGTGTTACAAATGGATCTTTAAGAATAAATACAATGCAAATGGATCTTTTTAGAGACACAAAGCACGGTTAGTGGTGAAGGGTTACAACCAAACTGAGGGTCTTGACTATTCTGATACATTCAGTCCAATAATAAAACCTACTACCATTAAAGTTGTGCTTGCTCATGTTGTGTCTTCTCATTGGCCCATTCATCAAATAGAAATCAATAATTCTTTTCTAAATGGCGATCTCAATGAACATATGTTCATGCATCAACCTCCGAGATTCATATCTATAAATCCTAATCTTGTTTGCAAGTTTGAGAAGGTCACTTATGGTCTCAAACAAGCACCTCGTTCTTGGTTCTAGAAGTTAACTATAACTCTTCAAAATATTGGTTTTAATTCAAAATTTAGTGATCCCTCTTTGTTTGTTTCACTAACTTGTCTGCATTGTTTGTTTTAATATACGTAGATGATATTATTATTACTGGATCATCCTCTACTTCTATCAAGACTCTCATCACCACTCTTAGTTCAAACTTTACTCTCAAAGATCTTGGTCCACTACATCATTTTCTAGGTATTGAAGTCTATACTTTTAACTATGGACACTTACATTTATCTCAACGAAGATATATTCAAAATATTTTACAAAGAACCAACATGATTGATTCTAAATCGCAACCTACACTAATGATCACATCCTTAAAGCTTCCCAAAGATGTTGTTGCAGTTGTTCAAGATCCAGCGTTGTTTCAATCTGTAGTTGGTGGCTTTAGAATGTTCTTCTCACTCGTTCTGAGCTAACCTATTCTGTCAACAAGGTTTAACAATTCATGCATAGGCCCCATGATCACCACTGGAAAGCTGTCAAGAGAATCTCAAGGTGTCTCAAAGGTACCTTGAATCACGACCTCCTCATCAAATGCAGTACAAATACCAATATTATGGGATTTTGTGACTCAGACTGGGGAAATGATATCGACGATAGAAAATCTACTACTGGTTATTGTGTCTATTTTGTTTCCAACATCATCTCATGGTTATCCCAGAAACAAAAGGCAGTTTTGTAGAGCAGCACGGAAGCTAAGTATCATGGGATAGTTGTGGTTCTTGCTGATATAATCTGGCTTCAATCCTTACTTTCAGAGCTTCATATCTCCACTACTGTTCCAAATTTTTTCTCTGATAATCTTGGAGCTGTCTTACTCTTTTCAAATCTCATTCTTCACTAAAAAACCAAACACTCTGAGTTGAACCTTCATGTCGTACGTGACCACATTCAAAACCAACGGGCATGTCTCACTCATATTCCAGCACGGTTCCATGTTGTTGATATCTTAACTAAACCCATTTGTGGTTCAAGTTTTAGCTCTATCAGAGATAAACTTATGGTTTTGGATAATGCAAACCTTAGTTTATGAGGGGTGTTAACCATATTGAATAACTGCCATAATTCAGTAATATTTCATACAAAAAGATAGACATTTATGGATTTGAATTGATGAAATACTTATAATTCAACCTCCAATTTATAAATTTGAACCTTTTTACATATTTTTGGATTATGAGATGAATAAGAATGATTTATTCCCAATTTTGTTTATTTTCAGGAATTTAAGAAGAGATGAAACAAAAGAATATATTATGAATAAATATGTCACTTAGCCAAAGCCTAATTAGGTTAAATAGAAGGTGTGACGCATAACCCTAGACATCATTGGGATCATTGGGAGAATAGAAGGTGATAGCAAACCCTAGAGAAGGCAATCGTGAAGGAGAAACATCCTAGATCTTCTTTTCTTGCTTTCCATGCCTGTATAATGGCCAACATGAGTGGCTAATTCTACCCTTTGAGATTGGGAGTAATCTGTTCAAACTCTTATGTATTGAGGTGATATTTAAATATAATATTTTGTTCTTGATTGATGGTTGGTATTGTCATTTTATTCTTAATGCTTGTTTTATCATGATTTTGATCCTTAGATTTGACCGAAAAGTACTTATAAGAATATGACCTAAATGATAATGCTTAACATATTTGAATCACTGGTGCAAAAAGATTAAAAGACAAAGACTATTTTCAATTTATAATGGCAGCTATATAGCCGCATTTGATGTACACGTAGTCTTAAATCCAATGCATAAGAAGGTGGCTATTTAGCCGCATTCGCAAATGCGATTTATAAATGCGGCTTTGGTAAATAGCCGCATTCTTATTTAAAATTAAACATTAAAACCCTAAACCCTAAGGCATCAACGGTGGCGGCAACAACGACGGAGCAAATACGACATAGCAAAAACCCAAACAGCAGGCAATGAAGCAGTAATGACCTTTGCCAATACAAGAAAACAAACAAATAAAGAGAAACGAAAAAACATATAAACCAATGGTGAATAAGAAAGAGAGCTCGAAACGAACTTACAATGGCACAAAGAAGACAATGAAGGCTCACAGAGGACAAGAGGAAGCACGAGAGCAGAAATAGAAGAGAAAACGAAGCGCCAAAGAACCGTTTGCTAATGCAAGAAAACAAACAAATAAGTGAAACGAAAAAAAATTATAAACCATTGGTGAAGAAGAAAGAGAGTTGTTCAAAATGAACTTACAATGGCACGAGAACACAATGAAACTCGTAGAAGAAGAGAGGAACACCAGAGCAGAAACAAAGAGAAAACGTGAAGCACCAAGAAGAAAGAAAGTATGAAAGCGTAAGTGGAACGCTTCAGAGTTATGGTAAAAAATGATTAGAATGCGGCTATTAGTAATAACTGCATTCTTAAATCATGCACTTTGATTTAAGAATGCAGCTATTACAAATAGCCGCATTCGTAAACAAAGTTAATTTAAAAAATGCCACCGCGTTTTGAATGACAACGTCTAACCATAAAAACACATTAAATAAATAGTCGTTGTTTATACATTTTGCACTAGTGAATGCTAAGAATAAATTTGAAATATTAATTGCTATCAGCATCTACTCGTAACGATAAGGAGTTTTAATAAATATGCGAGGAATCGATATTTATGAGACTATCTTAATAATTTTATATGTGAGGAATCAAGATAAATGAATTTTATATGGGCATCAATATCAATCAAAGATGGAATATTATCATGCTTTTCAAAATACAAAAGAGTGAGAAGGATGAACCCCAATCCCAATTTTCCCAATTGAATCAAACAACTCTTTACTTTGCTTTATTTTCATTCTTGCAATCATATACAACAAACATCCTACAAAATTTTACTTAATGTTTTCTATTTAGTAAATCTTATACTTGAGAATTCAATTGTTCCTTGTAGGTTCGATATCCGTCCTTAGGGATAAATTATTACTTCTGAAATGATACACTTGCCGTAAAATAATCATCATAAATATATCTTCTAACTGACAATGTGAAGAGACATGTGATGGACTTATCATCCCAGCTTGCAATTTTTCCTGTACGATGTGATAGTTTATCTAGATATGCTTCGTACGCTAATGAAATATAGGATTTGCTATAATATGGAGTGCCACTTGGTTATCACAATACAAAGGTGTAGGCATGCTTATTGGAACCTTAAGGTCTTGCAGAATATAACATAACCATGTTAGCTCCAGACTAGCATTTGCCATGGCCCGATATTTTGCTTCGGTAGATGACCTTGACACATTGGTTTGTTTCTTAGACTTCCAGGATACCAATGAATTTCCCAGGAAAATGCAATAGTCGTTGACTGATCTTCGAGTAATACGACATCCTCCCCAATCTGAATCGCAATAGGCTTTCATCTTAAGATCATTATTAGAGGGAAATAATAATCCTTTTCAAGGTGTCCCCTTAATGTACTTCAGAATCCGTAAAGTTGTATCCCACATGTTTTACAAGGCTCTTGCATAAAGTGGCTTAAAGTTCTCACTAAGTATACAATATCTAGCCTTGTGACAGTGAGGTAAAGGAGCTTTCCAACTAACCTACGATATTCAGTTGGGTCATATAATAAATCACCACTAGTAAGAGTGAGTTTTAAATTTTTCTCCACGGGGAACTTCTCCGTTTTGCCTTAATTAGACCTGTATCGTCCAAAATGTCCAACATATATTTTCTTTGAGATATAAAAATGCCATGTTTAGACCGAGAAAATTCAATTCCCAGAAAATATTTTAAGGTGCCAAGATCCTTGATTCGAAAATGTTGGAGCAAAAATTCCTTAAGATGCTTGATTTCGACATCCTCATTTTCCTATTAAAGTATATCATTGACATAGAGAAAGACAACTGTGAAAGATGATCCAACGGTCATGGTAAACAAAAAGAATAGTCTTCTTTTGATTGAATATATCCTGCCTTTTGAATAACCTTAGAGAAAGTAGAAAACCAGTTTCAAGACGTTTGTTTTAATCCGTACAAGGACTTATGAAGTAAACAAACCAGATTTTCCCCTTGTTTGCAAAATCTAGGAGGAAGCTCCATGTAAACAATTTCATGAAGGTCATTGTGCAAAAATGCATTTTGTACGTCAAGTTGGTAGGTGAACCATTTTCTAGCACTTGCAACAATCATAAGACAACGTAATGTTGTAAGTTTAGAAGTAGGAGAAAAAGTCGCAATATAGTCAACCCCTTCCACTTGCATGTAGCCTTTGGTGACTAAGTGCACCTTATATCATTCCATGCTTCGATCAGACCTATATTTTATTTTATAAACCCATCGAAATCTTATCGGTTTGTCGTCAGCTAGTAATGAAACAATGTTCCAAGTGTTGTTTTCTATCAATGTTGATAATTCAACTTCCATGGCTTCATTCCAGTGGGGAGAAATAATGGCCTCATAGTATGATGAAGACTCTCTATGTGTAGAAATGTTAGCTAAAAAACTATAGTGAACAGAAGATAAGTTGGAATAAGAAATAAAATGAGAAAGGGGGTATTGTGTACCTAGGAGAGAACCTTAGTTAGGAGTGGACTGATTGGCTCAAGGTGGCAGCAAGTAATCTTTATGCCATGCATGAGGATTATTGAGATGTGTAGAATGTTGAAGTGGTTGTGTAGAAACATCAAGGGATGAATTAGGCGCTGGAGATTCAGTGGTCATAGGTTTAGGAATAGGCAATGGGTGGAATGGGGTTAACGGGCATGGGTTTAGTAACGGGCTCACTAGGCGAAGTTGGTGAAGTCGATTGTGAGTTTGGTAGTCTGGTAGGAAATGTAGAATTTTGATGGTCTAAGTCAAGGACCAAATTTGGTAGGACAGAAGATTGTGAGGGTGATGTTGTTTCATGAAAAGGAAAATGGTTTCGTGAAAAACCACATCCCTACTGAAAAAAATAGTGTTGTTTTCAAGATCATATAATTTGTAGCATTTATGATTAGGTGGATATCCAATAAAGACGCACCGTCGAGCTCGGGGATCAAATTTGTGTTTGGGATGATTCAAACATAGGCTTTCGAAAATACGTAAACATGTAACAAATGGAACTTTGTTGTATAACAGTTGAAAGTTTTATCTGAAAAAATGGAGGAAGGTAAGTGGTTAATGAGGCAAATCGCGGTTAAAACACAATCTCCCCAAAAACGAATAGGTAAATTAGATTGATAAAGAAGAGATCGTGCAACTACGAAGATATGTCAGGGTTTGCGCTCAACCACCTTGTTTTGTTGGGGGGTATAGACACGTGTACATTAACATTCAATGTAATGATCAAGAAAAAATTAACGCATGGAAAGAAATTTCGTATTATTTGTTCGGATGACTTTAACACGAATGTGGAATTGTGTATATGGAAATGTGATAAAAGATTGTAGTAGACATTGAGTATCTTATTTGTGTTGCATCATAAAAACCAAGTGCATCTAGTGAAATCATCGATGATGGTTAAAAAAAATCATGCATTTGACTAAGTAGGTGATTTATGATGACCCCAAATATCGCAATAACAAATCAAATGGATTTTGTGTATTTATTACACTGGAAGTAAAGTTCAACCTTGTTTGTTTAACAATGGGACATATATTATAGTTATTATGAGTAGATGTATTGAAAGAAAATATTAAAGATGTCAATGTTAAACGAGATGAAGACGGATGGCCAAATCTCATATGTCAGAGATTCGTGTTGTTGGAAACATGAAAAGTGTCGGACAATTTTTTTTGAAAGGTTTCATGTAATAAAGGCCACCTCGTTGTTCACCCGAGCCAATTATCCTCATCGTAGCCAGATACTGGAGGATACAACCATTTGGAAGTAACACAACACAACAATTTAGAGCTTTAGTGAGTTTACTTATTGAAATAAGATTTAAATGAAGAGAAGGACACATAAAACATGCTCTAATTTGATATCCTTGTTAAATTGGATGGTCCCTTTCGACGTGATTGAGATTGTTGAGCATGTAAGAAGGTTTACCAAAGAAACCACTGATGGAGTTGAATTAATAAATAATTATGGATTTGAAACAATATGATCAGTTGTCCCACTGTCCAAAAATTCATGGTTTTGTGAAGACAAAATTTACTGAAGTATTAAAGTTCATGAGAAAACCTGCGGCATTTGCGTAAACATCATGGTTATTCGAATTAATCATTAACAATTGTTGTTATGTCTCTTCCTGTATAATTAATGAATATGTCTGTCAAATGTTAGGCAAGGGAGACATCATCAAAATATGAGATTGGACACCTTTATAGGTGTCATTGAGACCCATAATAAATTGCACTAAACGGTCTTCTTCCTTCTCATCATTGTGTGCTTTCATTTTATTACAAGGCGAGGATGTGCGATATGTGTCTAACTCGTCCCAAAGGCTCTTGTTTTTTTTTATGTAATATGATGAAAGAAACGTCGTACCTTGAGTAATTGTGGCAACGACTTTCTATATCTGAAAAATTGTAGGTGCGTTCTTTTGTGATAACTGATCTTTCAAATCTTGCCAAACCTGATGTGCTGATTTCGCGTGTATGATGTCTTTGGCCAAATCTCCTTCAACATAATGTGTTAACCATGAAAGAATCATGTTATGCCTTGATTCCATACAACGTATTTTGTTGGTTGCTTAGTCATTGAAGGAGCACTGATTGTGTCATCAATGAATCCTATTTTGTTCTTGGCTATGAAGACATGAGTCATTGATTTGATCCACGTTGGGTAGTTTGAGCCATTCAATTTCTATGGAACAAGTAGGTGTCCAAGTTGATCTAAATGATGTACGTAGTATGAATTTGATGTATCCGTAACTGTGCCTTTGGAGTTTTCGACAAACATGGCTGTCGAGGAAAAAAAAGGTGAAAGAAAATTTTGTAGAGTCACCAGAAATGGTGCTCTGATACCATGTCAAATATTATGAAAAAGATATTTCTGTATATTCATTCAATTACATGCCTACTGTTTATATACAATCAGATTGGAGAGATATGCTCTATATAATTCGCTACTTAATATGCTATGCCTATCTATTAGCAATTACACTAAACTAATTATTGCCTTATTTTTACCACGTATATTATACATTGATACACTTTTTATATATATTTATATAGAAAATATAATAATTTCAAGAAACCACATAATGGGAAACCAAATCAAGAACCTTTCCTTTTCCTATATAAGGCTCACTGTCATCTCTGCAATCGTCGTTGTGCTCGCAGACTCCGGTCCCAACCTCATTGTCCAGTCTGTCGTCACGCTGAAAAGCTTTGTCTGTGGTGTAGATGCCAACGTTCATGCCGTACTGGACGCCAGAGCTTTTCCTTGATTGATCGGATGTCAATTTGATTCAGTTTCAAAACATTGTAAAATATATATTAACGTGTCATTCTCAACAAAATAACCAATGTAAAATTGTTTAATTTTGGAAATGCTCAATATTCCACTTAGTTTGTTTTTTTAAGGTATTTATTAAGTGATTCATCTCGAAGTAAAAAGCATTGTTGTATTACACTTTCTATAAAAAAAAATGTAATTCGAGATCAATTCTAAGAAAACCCACCTATATGGTATTTTGTGATTGATACTACGATACAAATATAAAGAAGTGGTTAGATATGAAGAAGACAAGTGGTTAGATATGAAGAAGTGGTTGACTGTTGGTGTTTCGGTAGGAACTACTTTACTCATAATTAGCCTTAGCATTTTGGGTTTATGAAAAGTAGGGCTAGTGATGAAAATTCAATCTAAATCCAATCCAAATCCAATTAAATGGATTAGATTTGTATCACTACATTCCCTTTTTTTTTTATTCCAATCTTTCATCCGATTTCAAAAAAGTTGATTTAAGGGAGAGATGGGGAGCAAAGCATGCTTTGGTAGGAATGGTGAGTTGGGGTATGGTAGGAATGGTGACTCGGGGTATGAAAATGATTTCTCTACCTTCTTCTTCTCAAACTGCCCCCATGGGTTTGGTGAAATGGACATGGTTAAGGTCTTCCAAAAATGGGCAAGGGTGAAGGAGGTCTTCATATCTCGCAGACTTAATAAATGGGGAAGGAGGTTTGGTTTTGTGAGATTCCTTGATGTAAAAAATGTGGTGCGGCTGGAAGGTGAACTTGATCGGATTTACATTGGCAACATGAAGCTTTGTGTGAATATATCGAAGTATCGGAGGCACCAGTCTGAATCAAAGAGGGTGGAGCGGAGAACCCCAAGGACGCAGCACATGGAGAGCCAAAAGGAAGTTCGGGCACGACCATTACTAGACGAGGAAGATAAAGGTAAATAGAGTAGCAAGGAGATATGGGTGGAGAAGAAAAGGAACAAGACCTTTGCTGAAGTTGTTACAGGAGCATCTCAGGAGCAGTGCAAGGGCTTATCTAACAAAACACACCAACAACATGCCTCAGTGGATGGTAAAGAGTTTTGTAGGGAAACTTGGTGATGGTATGGACTTCGATAAGCTGGGAGAGGAAATTGTGAAAGGGGGTATGTCTATGGTGAGGGCGAGATTTTTGGGTGATAATTTGGTTTTGCTTACTCCAAGAGAGGGCGAGGCTATGGAGGACATTATGAAGTTAAACAAAGGGTGGTTCGATAGTGTCTTTACTAGCGTTAGTCCCTGGTCGTTAAACTGTGGTGCCAGCCATAGAATTGTTTGGGTGAGGTGTTTTGGGTTGCCTCTACCCGCGTGGAACAGGGAATGCTTTACTAAAGTGATTGGAGAACTGTCAAGGGCGGCAACGGTGGTATCTATAGATGAAGCTACTCTCACATGGGAGGTCTTGGAATATGCTAGGTTGAAAGTGAGGGTCCAGAACGTTGGAAGTGTTAGATGGGCGAGAAGAATGCAGATCAATGACCATATGTGTAGTATCCTAGTCGAGAAGGAAACCAACGGTTGTTTTGGATGGGGGTGCAAAGAAAATCTGTCCTAGGATGATTCCTCTGATAGTTTTTCTTCCTCAGAAACGTATGTTGAAGAAACTGCTCCATCAGTGAGGAGTGGAGAGGAGCAGGACCGGCTCAGATATGAAGATGTTCGGTGGCTAGCAGGGGAGGACAGAGGAGGTGAAGAGGAAGGAGAAGGTGAACAGTCCTTGCATAAGTCAACCTTTCCTTTTTTGGACCCTGGAAAAGGTGGTCAGGGGAAAGGTAGGGTTATTGCTACGAAAGGAGTCAGACAGGGACATAAGGAACAAGATGGAAGTCCTGCTGTCAAATCCCTGACCAAGTCTGTGGAGGTGCTTGTTTTAGTAACTCTATACAGTCTGAGGCGGCTAAAGCAGTAATAGATGTTGAGTGCTTTATAAATCAAAACATGTCCTCTAAGGTTGTGGGCCGACTGTACAACATTGAGGCTCGTTCTAGTGAGGGTGGACCTAACACATCAGCCTAAAAGGAAGAAGGTTGCGCAGGGCATAACTGTCTTTTTATGAAAGAGGTTGTTGGGCCAGGGGGTACAGAAAGTCATGCTGCTGAAAGGAGAGGAATTGAGGTTTTTGAAGGCTCGTTGGAGAGCGCTAGGCACGAAGACGAAGTAGTTTCCCCAGTTAATAGCCTTGATGGAACCCAGATGTCAGGTAGTGGAATGTTACCTAAGAAGTTGGTGTGCAAAGCTCAGCCTTATTGCTACACAGGACAAATAAGTGTTGACGACGGCAATGTAGGGGTTGTGTCTCCCCTGTCTCTTGGTGCGGACCGAGCAATGGTGAAAAGTAGGTCGAATTCTCCATCACGTCGGTGCAAGAAGAAAGGGATTGCGGAATTGGGGGACTCTTGCCCGCATCCGAGGAGGTCGGTAAGATTAAGTGCGAAACACCCTCAAGTTGGGCCGATGGTGCACTACAGAGAGGGTTCGTCTTCTATCTCAATCTCAGATACGGATATAAGAATCTGTAATTCCTGGTTGTGTGACCCTGTTAATGCGGTGGAACCTGATAGTTTGTAGGTAGTTGGAAAGCAAGTTGGCTTAATCTGTCCGGGGGAAGAGAAGGAGGTTGTCATGGAATATGGGCGAATGGAAGGACATGATTCAGAGGTTTTGGTGGGTTCTAAGGTGGGTGTTAAGAATGTTTCCTTATGATAGTTGTCAATCTGAATATTAGAGGTATGGGGGGGAGTATCAAATCTAGGTACTTGAGTAATGTTATAGCCTATGAAGGGGCAAAATTTGTGTGCCTGCAAGAGACAAAATCAAAGGTGATTACAGAGGCAAAATGCTACACTGTGTGGGGGAACAACTGATGAGAATCAAATAAAGGAGGCTTTTATTAATGAAGGAAGAGGTCATTCACCTTCACATTTGAAGTTCTTCCTTCTAGTCTTCTCAAAATTAAAAGAAGACATAAAATAAAGAGAGGATC
>Ga0123341_1001447_pt1 | contig 17842 bp, 14 predicted proteins | sample Turbeapinknodule_FD_89959 | JGI IMG/M metagenome (GOLD analysis project Ga0123341, IMG submission 89959) | Root nodule microbial communities of legume samples collected from Mexico - Turtle bean Mexico pink nodule | ecosystem: Host-associated > Plants > Roots > Nodule | place: Mexico: Nepantla...
AAATACAAATTTGTATTATAAATTCTATATCCAGAATATAAATTATGGTTTGTATTTTAAATTCTACAATTGAAATAAAATGTATTATGAATTCTTGATTCTAGAATACATTGTATTCTAACAAAAAATGAATTTAAGAGAGTTTCAAGGTGGAGAAGACATGACTTTTTCATGGATCAAGTTTTGTAGGGTTGACCGATCAAAAAGAGAGAATGAAGGTCCACTTACAAAAGAGTCTTCGATGCTTAAGTCAATAGGAGCACAATAAGTACTTAAGAATTAACAATGTGAGTGTTAAGAGCAAATGATAAGATAGATTGTACTTTGTACTTTCTCAAGAGTAGATATTTATAAATCTCTTAAGTGACGTTCTTTAGAATGTTCACATGATTGTTGTTCCATAAATAATCATGGTAATGAAGACTTGGTTAAAAAATATATACAGTTATCCAAACTCTTTGATATTCCTAATTTTATAGTGAACAACACATTGTCTTTCGAACCCAAAATACATTGAATTTCGAATTTTAAAATCGGAAATATATTGTATTCTAAATTCTAGGGTCTAGGATTAATATAAATTTAGTATTTTAGATTTTAGAATATATATTTCAGAACTTTTCTGGTTAGACGGTGAGGGGCTGTAGCAACAGTGGTGTTGGACGTGGGGAGGTGCTGTGGTAGTGATGTTAGATGTGGGGAGTTATTGCGGTGCAGTGATGAAAATTGGAGATGGGAAACTGTTGCGGCTGTGGAAATTGGAGGTGAGGGTTGCTGTAACTAAAAAGGGAAAGGTGTGTGCTCAATGGAAAAGATGAAGAGGATAAAATTCTCATTTCGCTTCTATGGAGATGCAGAAATGGGATACAGGAAAATTTTCCCTGCGAGATAGGCTAGTGACATACAATCCAACCAACCCAAAGAAAGGATGTTTCAAGCTGCACCCCATGACAAAACTGTTCCTCCTTCAAATTTATAAAATAAACTTAGATTTTCCTTTTCACCAGGCTTCATTATTTTTTGCATCCTCCTTGTGTTTGTGTGAAATCCTCTGTTAGTTGCCCTTTGTAGATTTGCTTCGAACCTGACAAATCCTCTGTTAGCTCCATACTTCCTACTATGGGAGTGTAAAATAAGAAATAAAAACTTCAGTTGATGAAGTTATATTTAGTCATGTGTTATTATTTATAGTAAAAAACACTTTCGGGTTGAGTTGGTGAGATCATCGTCACCTTGAATGATGAGTCCACTTTGTGGCATATCTCAATTATAGGACAATTTTGTACATATATGATTCCAAAATACGTTCCTAACTATGCATTCCAAATTGTATATAACAAAAGACATTCCAATTTGTATACCAAGTTTCAAAATGGTTTTCTGGTGCACTTCAAAAACTTCCCAAATCACCCAATCTGAAATAAAGTTGTAGCACCAACAACAAATATAAATTCGAAAAAACGAACCTCCTGAAAGGGCAATAGGTTCCGAAACGTTCACACAAAGAGGGCACATCAAATGGTGAGGGTAGGGAGGAAGAAGATGAAGTGAAAGAGAAAGGAGAATCTAGGTTTATTTTAGAATTCTGAAAAAAGAGCCATTTTGTCTTTTCACCAACCATGGAGTGGCAGCTTGGAACATCGAACTAAATATACTATTCATCAATGGATTGAACTTCTAGGACAATATCAATATTTCGAAGTCTATTTCATTAACATTGAAGTAGTCTTCCCCAAATAAGGAAATAGGATTTCTAAGATCAAATTTTCAACCCCAACTGAAAATATATATCTTCTTAAACAACTCCCAATTTTGTTCTTCAAATGTTTAGATGGGGGACTTCCTCAATTTGGTTTCGTAAAGCAAAAGATGAATTAGGGAGCTAAACCTATGGTTGCAAAACCCCAATCTACAACTGCGATATTAATCCTGCAAAAACCCTAATCTACAACAGCTTTGCAAAAAATAATTCTCCAACTGAGAAAATAATCCGTATCACAGCATTGCAAAAACCCTAATTCTGCAACCACAACCATTCCGTATCACACAGCATTCAGGCGACGGCAACAGCTACCACTCTTAAAATTTTTCCCAAAATACTAATACCAATTTCATTCAATTAAAAAATTAAGCTCGTCGAAGCAAGGTTACACAAACATTTACACAAATTCAGAAACGGTGCCAAGACTCCATATCAGAAAAGGAAATCTATCAAACACAACTCGCTCAACGAAATTGAAGTTCATCCCACACTGCATAATCGATAAAACGCACCAAATATCGCTTCACCAAGGAGAGCTCCAAAAACATACCCTTAAAAAATTTCTAACAGTCAAACAAGTTTTTAAGATTCTAGGTCAATTATTTGAAACAAACATTTACTTTATCTAAATCCGACAATAACAAATTAAAAACGCAATATATGACTTGCAATATATAATGTTAAAAAAATCCGAAACAACACGAAAATAACACATTAACTTGCAATGTATGAAAAAAAATAAAAACTAATTAAAAAACCTAAGCTGTAAGAACAACAGCGCCGCCAGCTTCCTTAATCTTCTTCTCGGCAATCTTCGAAATAAGCTTGGCTTTCACAACGAAGGGCTGGTTTTGGGGTAGGACACCTTTTCCGAGGACCTTAAAGTAACCGTGCTGTGTAACGTCGATGACAGGGGCAGTATCCTTGGATTTTACGGCTTTGTCCTTTGCCTCCTGGGGCAGGAGAGACCATAGCTTGTCGATGTTAACGATGGGGCAGTGGAACTGGTTGCGGAGCTTGTGAAAGTACCGCATTCCCACCTTCCCGAAGTAACCAGGATGGTACTTGTCGAACAGGATCCGGTGGTGGTGCATACCACCGGCGTTTCCCCGCCCACCGGGATGCTTACGGTGCTTTCCGATACGACCATGACCGGCGCTAACGTGGCCGCGCTTCTTCCTGTTCTTCTTGAATCGGGTCGTCATTTCTCTGCCTCTGTCTTCGGCCGCACAAGCTAGGGTTTGGTGAGATGGGATTTATTGAGTGAGCTTTTCATCTGTACTCCTAGGGTTTGGAGTTTGTTGGGCTTTTATGAATAAGAACTACTGGGCCTTATCTTAGAACATCTTGGCTATTTTATTCTGCACCCCATGTTTTAGTCCTCACCCACTTTTATTGAAATATCCATTTTGTCCTTTATGTTTTATAACTCTTTGAAATTGTAGAATGCATGTATCATCGTAGTCCTTGCTGGTGGAACATCAATACACGAAATAAGTATTATTGTAGGCAACAAAAGATTTCTTCGTCATCTCATTTTTGTTTTGTTAATTTATTTGTGAAAACAGCTGCCTAAGAATCTTACGAAAGAAGCTTCTGCTGTGTTTTTTTTTAAAAATTTACTCAATTGCAAAGAACATGTTGTTGGCTTCAAAATGGAACACAGAAGTGGGAACTTGTGATTTATTTGCGAGTAACGTGATTCATTGAATGATGTTTAAGGAGTTCCAGAAGGTAACTCCACCAACTGTGGATTGTGCACGCCTCATCCTCTCTGAAATTCTACTTGCAAGAGGTGAATTTAAGAAAAAACACAAACAACCTACGCAGCAGACTAATAAAAACATTTGTAGAATCTTCTTTAACCAATTTCTTGCATTTTCATGTTAACAATAATAATTTTACACGTGTTTCACGTATACAGTTAAAAGAGGCACATGTGGAAGTGGAACCAAAGAAATGCCATGTGCAAGCTTGAGAAAAAGATTACTTAGGATAAACGGCGTCGTTTGATGACGTGCGTTTGTGGTGAAGCTAAGAACAACAAGTATATTCAACACTGAAGCTGAAGCAACCGTAACCATTTGATTTCCCTCTTCTTTCTTCTCCATACTCATGGTCCACAACAGTATACACACTCCTCTCAAGCTCCCACCGTTATCCCAACCCCATCTTCCTCCTCCCACGCGCTTCACCGCCATGTCTCTTCTACTCGCTCGCACCCCACTTTCTTCATTTCCTCCAATCCCTCACCACCACTTCAACAACAACCTTCTAATCGCACCCTCTCAGAAGCGCTTCCCTCTCACTGCAGGGCCAATTCTTCTCTTTACTCCCCGCCGCATTCTAGCATCACACCCTCTGAAGTGTGCCTCCATCAACGGAGTCTCCGTTCATAACAATCATCAAGCTTCCAGCGAACAAGTCTACGCCGCTGACTTACTTGAGAGGATTCGTAAATGGCTCGACTTTTTACCGTCGATTCTTCCCGGCGGACGTTGGTGGGACTTCTCCGAGGACGTCGACGTTCAGCTGGTGACGCAGCCGGTGACCGTGTGGCGCGCGCTAGGCAAAATGTGGGAGCTTGTCGCGCGTGACAGATGGGTCATCTTCGCTGCTTTCTCTGCTCTCATTGTTGCTGCAGTGAGTATCTTTATTTTTCTTTGCTGGTTTATTTTTATTCGGTTTGTGCCCATTTTGCGTGGTTCGAAGGTGGGGTCAAAGTTGTGAGCTTTTGCTATGTTCGTTTCAGGTTTCGGAGATTTCTATTCCGCATTTTTTGACGGCGTCCATCTTCTCGGCACAGGCTGCGGACATTACTGTTTTTCATCGGAATGTGCGCGTGTTGGTTCTGTTGTGTGTGACTTCGGGAATATGCAGGTCAAAATCTTGTATGGTCGAATCTCCCTTCTACTTGCTGAAAGTGATATGATTTTTCTTTTCTTTGATTTGTGAGTCTTAGCTGCTGTTGCTGAAAGAGCCTTCCATAAAAAAACGCAATGGATTTGCCCTTTATCCTTTTATCGTTATTGAGACCAGGCATATAGCTGATGTTTGACTTTAAGCGTGCGTGGTTGGTTCCACTTTTAAGTGGCTTTTCACGGTTTACCGAGAAGCTAGCAGTTATAAACTTATATAGCATGTTAGTAAAATTGAACTTTTTTTTGTCATGATCAATGATGCTCTTAGTTCTGTTTCATTTAAACTTTTTATGTTACCAGTGGGATATGAGTTTTCCTAACGAGCATTTTCCTGTGTTTCAGTGGGCTACGAGGTTGCTGTTTTGGCATTGCAAACATGATTCTGGTGAGTTTATCTGTCTGATATTTGGGGATGGGGGTTCTATGGGCCGTGTAAATACACTAGAGCATAATGGAATAAGAGCTGTAGTTATAAAATTAAGATTGTCCTTCAGCAATGGCCATTTTGCAGCCTCCCCGTTCCTGATGCTTTCTTCAACTCTTGGGTGTAATTGACTTTTCAAACTTTGGAAATATGTGCAGGTTAAGAGAATGAGAGAAACGCTATACAATTCTCTTCTACTGCAGGTTTGCCTGCACTTAATAACTGATTCTCTTGCTTCATTCATTTATTTTCTCTGTTTGGTGTATGACTCATTCAGCAGTCTCCTTGTTGTAGGATATATCGTTTTTTGACAATGAAACGGTTGGTGATTTGACAAGTAGGCTTGGGGCTGATTGTCAACAAGTGTCAAGGGTTATTGGAAATGATCTTAACTTGATATTGCGCAACTTTCTTCAGGTTGATTTAGTTTTGATAGATGTAATGCAAGTAAAACTAATCTCACATATTAGAGGCATTGAATGTTTTTCTCATCTTGTTAGGGTGGAGGTTCATTAATCTACTTGTTGATTTTATCCTGGCCACTTGGTTTATGTACATTGGTGATATGCTCCATATTAGCAGCAGTTATGTTACGCTATGGAAGGTAAACTTATGGTTGATTTTCTTTAAATGCATCCTTTCAAAAACAACAAACGTTATTTTGCATTTCTAGTTCTGCAATTAGTAGGACTCTAAATAATCCTCATCTCTAGAAATATGTCTCTGTAAAAGCTAAAGGGTTCTGCCTTATCCCCAAAATCTGCTACAATGGTGTTATTGACAATTTGAGATATTTATATACTTGTAAAACCGAAATTTCAATGCTTTTTAGTTCTTGTCAAGGCTTCTACAGCTCTCCTTGTGTGTCTCCTTTATTGTACTGGTATTGATTTGGTCATATTTTTGTGTAGTTACCAGAAAAAGGCAGCAAGGTTGATCCAAGAAGTCACTGCTTCGGCAAATGATGTAGAATAAGATACCTTATACTATAATTTGTTTTATATTTTCCTAAATGTGATAGTAGTAACAACTTTTCTCATAGGTAGCTCAAGAGACATTCTCTCTTATTAGAACTGTACGAGTTTATGGAACAGAAGAAGAAGAACATGGAAGGTGATGATGCTATTACACTTATGTCATTTATTATTTTTTGTTCCTATTATTTCTCTGCCATAACATGGTTGCTGTCCATTTCTATCTACAGGTATAAATGGTGGCTGGGGAAATTAGCTGACATCAGCTTGCGACAAAGTGCTGCTTATGGAGTTTGGAATTTTAACTTTAACATCCTTTATCATTCAACTCAGGTATAGCTAAGGTTTTCTAAAATCATAATCTTTATCTTTTTTATTTATTTTCTTTTTTCCCTTTTAAGCCTGTAATCTTATTGTTGTAAGAAAGTTTGCTAGGATTAATAATCAATTAAGTTTTTGCAGCTTAGTTAAACCTTTATAATTGACTTGTTCTTTTCTTGAAACATTAAATCTTATAGGTTATTGCTGTGCTATTTGGAGGAATGTCTATTCTAGCGGGTCATATCACAGCTGAGAAACTTACCAAGTTTATTCTATACAGTGAATGGTTAATCTACTCTACCTGGTGGGTCGGAGATAATATATCCAATTTGATGCAATCAGTTGGGGCTAGTGAAAAAGTATTTCATTTAATGGATCTCTCCCCTAGTAGCCAATTCATAGAAAGAGGCAAGTGTTTTTAGATTCAAATATTTCATTTGAATAAACACCTTCATACTAGCTTAGTCCTTTTTGTGCTTCTTTTGATTTTGTCAAGTTATCACCTATTCAGAGACTCCTGGTCCCTGCATGTTCAATTCTTATTCTACTTGTAGATCGAGCATGGACATTTTCCCTTGAAATGTGACGGATAAATTACAATTTTATTAAACTGTGCATTAAATAAACATTGTAGTTTACTTGTGACGAATAAGGATACTCACACTTGTACCAACTATAATTGTTTTAGTAGTGATACTTGCTTGACACTGGTGGTCATCATAAGCAATATAGGATTTTTGTTTTAAGAAAAACTAGCAACATCTGTAGTGAACTGACTGGGTTATCAAATGAAGCTGTCTCCTGCAGTTGTGTCATGTGCCGCCCCCAATTTATCATGCAACTACAGCATGTGCATCTATTGTTATACCTCTACCAACAACATCACATCAATGAATAAAATAATAAGAGAAAGTGAAACATAATGAATTCCTGGGTAACCTTTTTTGTTTGTTTTAATTTTACTATATTGAAGTTTGGGTGTAACTTTGTTGCAGGTATAAAGTTGCAGAGGTTAATGGGGCGTATTGAGTTTCTAAATGTATCTTTTCACTATCCTTCGAGGCCAACGGTATACCTTTATTTCTCACACATTCACTTTACCTTAGAGTTGAAGTTATTTGATTCCGTCAGTGTTCCTCTGTCACTTCACTGAAGGATGAATCCTGCTACAATAGGAATAAAAAAGTTCATTGCTGAGATTTTAGGCACTCCCCTCCCCTAAACAAAGTGGGTTTATACATTGTTCTCTTTTTAGTAGTGTATGATGGAAGTTGTGCATGTATGCAGTGAAGTTGTAGAGCATCTTACATTTAGGAAAATGCATGTTCAACAGAAAAATGTGCTGATTGAATTTTAAAATAAACTGAAATTATTTATTTATTTTGAGCAGGGGAGCCTAGCCGGGTTGGATTCTAGTGTGTTTATATGATTCTTCCTCACTATACTACACACCTTGTGCATGCATGCAACTTCAATGCATTTTCTCATGTTATATTATGGATATGATTATCTAGATTTATCAACTAGCAGTTTGCCCAGTATATTCAATCTGATTGTGCATTTACGTGGGATTAAGATTGTCATTGTTATTTGTGAGTTTTACTAGCTTAAGTAGTGGCAGATATTGTAACAGGTATCTGTAGTGCAACATGTAAGCTTTGTTGTCCATCCTGGTGAGGTTGTTGCAATAGTAAGAAACCACATCTCATCTCTTCAATTCATTCCTTCCATGCACTATGGATGAGATTAATCTGCCGTTTCCTATGATTTGTGGCATAGGTTGGACTTAGCGGTAGTGGAAAAAGCACATTGGTGAATCTTTTGCTCCGTCTCTATGAGCCTACAAATGGTCAGGTAGAGTTAGTTTATCTCATTACAATCAAGTGGACTTGTATGGTTGGCTTAAACAATTATTGGATTTACAAGAAATTAATATGAAAAAAGAAAAAGGATACTGAATTTTAATATTGTTATTATTGGAAGGGAAGAGGGACTATTTTGTTTTTGCTACCTCTATTCAATTGGCTAAAAGGAAACTATCTTTCTGCCCTAGTAAGATGACCATCATCTCTTCAATTAGATAATTCACATGACATAATTGGATTAACCTCTATACTTGGTACAAGAAGTTGTAAGAGAGCTAATGGTTTTTTATTTCCTGCTTTCTAAGAATGGATATTGACTAGAGATTTCTTTCATAGAATTAGATGTGTAGTACCAATTACCAGTTAGGCTGTGTTCTTAGAGCAGATAGTATGTTCCTTTAATATCATCATGACATTAAGTTTTGTTGCAGATTTTGGTAGATGATGTCCCTATTAAAGACTTGGACATCATGTGGTGGAGAGAGAGAATTGGATTTGTGGGCCAGGTTTATGTCTCCAGCATAGATAAAATTGATAAAATTTAGCGAATGTATATTTCTCTTATCTTACAAAAAATTTGTTTGCACAGGAACCCAAACTCTTCCGGATGGATATTAGTTCAAACATCAGATATGGATGTAGAGATGTAAAGCAGGAGGATATTGAATGGGCTGCAAAGCAAGCCTATGCCCATGACTTTATCTCAGCACTTCCCAATGGTTATGAGACACTTGTTGATGATGATCTGTTAAGTGGAGGACAAAAGCAGCGAATTGCTATTGCTAGGGCCCTTCTTAGGGACCCAAAAATATTGATCCTTGATGAAGCCACTAGTGCGCTTGATGCTGAAAGTGAGCATAATGTCAAGGTGTGCCACTGAAATTACTAGAAGCCAGATTGAAATTAGACATGCTAAATATTTAACTATGAGAAAGATTGCAATGATATTGATGCTTCAGTTTCCGTAATATGTAGGGTGTTCTTCGATCTGTGAGAAGTGATTCTGCAACCAGAAGTGTCATAGTCATTGCACACAGGTGATAATTTTCTTGTCAGTGTCAATTAACTGAATTAAGTGGTGTTTTGAATATTAGTTTTGAAGTGTATGAACTGCCTTACAGGCTTTCTACCATACAAGCAGCTGACAGGATTGTGGTGATGGATGGTGGTCAAATTGTTGAGGTTGGTAAACAAATGATTCATTTTGAATGCCCTAAAATTTTGAACATCGTAAAACTCATACATAAGGTTAGGTTTGGAAGGTTATACATGTCCTGTGATTATGAATTTGACTCCTCAAACTCTTCTGCTAGATCTTGATGGATATCATTGGCTAGGACCATGAATACAGGAATTGTTAACATATTTCTTTTTAGCTTAGGCTAAGCCATTGTTTGTCAAAAAGGTTTTTGCCTTTTGACCTAGAGGTCGGTCATTCAAATCTTGGAGTGGAAAGAGATCATTTATAGGACAAGACTTTTTATCTACCATTCCTAGACTCCACTTGATTGGAACCTTTTTTCATTTGATGATATGCAAGATAAAACATAGGATCTTAGAAAGGCTCCCCCTGATTAGGTAGGAGTTTGGCAATAGGATCCATGGGTGTGTCAACAACAAATTTTGAATTTATTAACCCAGTTTTCTCCATGGGTTTGAAAGTGGTGACAAGGGTGTTGCTTTACATGTCATATCAAATTGTTGAACAACATTGCTAAATTTTCCAAATCAGGACCTAGGAGACTGTTTGAAGCTATATAAAGATTTGTGGAGACAACTTACCAACCCATAAGCATTTTTGACTTCCAATTGATAAAGAGGTCATCATTGAAGAACAATCATGACTACGAATAAGCGAACATAAGTTATCTTTGCCACTGAAGAAAAAGTATCACCCTAGTCCAAACTAAAAATTTGTGTATGACCTTTGGTCACAAACAATGTTGTTAAACTCGAGGATCAAAGGAGGATCGGAAAGGAGATAAAAAATCGTAACTCAACTCGTAAGAGTTAGTGGTATATGAAAAATAATGTGATATATGAAAAATAATATTCAATATATAAAGAAACTAAACATATATTATAATTCATAATATTGATGCATAAAATAATTAATAAATTCATAAATATTTCGCACAAATAAACCTTCCACATAAAGCTTTATATTAGTAAACAATGGTGATGACTTTATAAAACAAGGCAACAGTAGAAGAACTAAGAGAAAATAAAGAAGAAATAGAACAGTCTATATAAAACAAGGCAGTGAGTGCAGAATAGATAAGAGAGAAAAAGAAGAACAGACTAGAGAAAATAAAGGAGGAGCACAGTAGATCAAAGAAAATAAAAGCGAGGAGTAGAACAATGAAAATATTAAGACAGAAACAACAGCGGTGATAGCGAGTGGGAAAATATTAAGACAAAAACAACGGTGATAGCGAGCGGGAGCGACAGTGAGAGAGAGTGAACGGCAATGAACGCAAGTGGTGGCGAGCACGACGATGACGAGAGCAAGTGGTGGTGAGCGATATGAGTAAGAGGATCATGAAAGTCCAACCCGATTCACCTAGCAACACACCTACTCGCTTCGTACAAGTTTGTGAGTATACTCGCGATCTTAACAACATTGGTCACAAGGCAAACTTTGAGACAATTAATAGTACCATGAAGACCAACTTTGATGGCAAAATTCCTCTTACAACCAACAACAAATTTCCCATACGGTAACAAAATGAGCTCCCAAGTTCCACTATACTGAAAAGCACTTATTTTATTAAGCATGGTATGTTGTCAACCACGATGGACTAAGGCATCACCTACATATTTTGGAATTGATACAAAAGAAATAGACGAAAAGCATGTATAAAAAGGTTTCGATAATCTATGGTAACTCAAAGTTGTGTAATGAGAAAAGGGATTACGGGTAGAGTGTATAACTTTACAGGGGGCAACGGAGGGGATAGAGGAATTGGCACTAGAAGTGAGTCATCCGGTGGTGGGTGATGGGAAGTATGTCGTTGACTATACACCTGAAATGGAGGTGGGGGTGGGGATCTTTAGGTGCACTAGACACAACAGGAGGATCACAAACAACAAGGATATTGACTTGATCAGGAGAAGACACATGAGAAGGAGGGGAGACTTTAAGTAAAGGGAAGACTCAGTGAAGGTGACATTTGTTGAAATGAAATAGCGATTAAGAGAAGGAAATGAGCATTTATATCCTTTTTGTGACCTAGGAGATAATTTATCAAAACCAAGACTAAAATTATGACTAAACATGTGGACCCAAAAATCCGATAGGGCCAATTATCATGTTTAAAGTGATGGTGGGTAATGGAATTACACTACAGAGGGCTTAGTTTAGAAATTGGCAATCCAAGCTCGGGAATATTTTTCTATTGTCATTCTATTTACTTCCAATTTCAGGAGCAAATATTATCTTAGGAGCTAATTGGTTAGAGACTATTGAACTTCATTTGGCAAACTGAAGCTTTGCACTTAAAATTCTTACATAATTACAAATTTGTTGCATTACAAGGTGATGTGAAACACATTCCTTTGTTGGCTCATTTACATTACATAAGACGCATGGTTTAGCTAATGCAATGGTTGAAGTTGATTGGTCACAACGTTCAGTCTGTTTCATTACTAGAGTTACCTAGGAGAGTCCTTTTTCATCTCCTATTATTCTCGTTAAAAGGAAGGATGGTTATTGGAGAGTATGTACAGATTTCAGGGCTCTTCGTGGTATCACAGTGAAAATGTATGGATTTCAGGGCTCTTAATGCTATCACAACAAAAGATAGCTTTCCAATTCCAATAGTGGATGAGTTGATTGATGAGTTATTTGGTGCTACCTACTTCAAAGCTTGATTTAAGGTCAGGTTATCATTAAATATTGTTAAATCCGGAGGATAGACATAAAATTGCTTTTCGAATACATCATGAACACTTTGAGGATCTTGTCATGCTCTTGCCACCTTCCAAAGTTTGATAAATGATATTTTTCAAGCATTTTGAGAAAATTTGTCCTGGTTTTGTGATGTACTAATATATAGCTCCACATAGAAAGACCATTTGTATCATTTGGACAATGTGTTGCAGATTTTAAACATCTGTTGTGCAAAGTTCTCTTAGTTTTCCATTGGAGTAAAGGAAATTGAATATTTAGGCCATACTATTTTGGGATTAGGTGTGATTGTGGATAATAGCAAGCTAGAAGCGGTTAAGGCTTGGCCTCGACCAATTAATCTGAAGCAGTGACGTGGCTTTCTTGGTCTATTTGGGTTTTATCAAAGATTTGTTAAAGGATATGCCCATGTTGCAGCATCTTGACTAATTTACTTAAAAAGGATGCATTTAAGTGGAATGGGGGCAGCAACAACTGATTTCTTACAAGTTAAGGACGTTTTGACAACACCATCTGTGTTGTTTATTCCCTATTTCTCAGAATGATTCATTTTAGAAACAGATGCATCAGGATTTGGTGTGGGAGCAGTCTTGAGCCAAGGGACTCATCCAGCTGATATAAGGATCTCTCAAATCTAGTACTGCAAGAATTTCATGGCTCAAAAGCAGGAGGTCATAGGGGTGTTTCAAAAGCTATTGCTACAATCTGTTCTCATTTTTTCTTGACAGAAATGCAACAAAAAAAATCAAAACCTTTGTGCGTGAATGTCAGATTTGTCAACAGGCCAAAATTGAACAAGCTCTACCACATCTTGTTTGGGATGAAGTTTCTATGTATTTTATCACTAATTTGTCACCTTATCATTGATTCTCTATTATCACGGTAGTAATGGATAGACTCTCCACGTTTGGCTACTTTATTCTATTGAAAGCTAATATAATAGTAAGTCAGTGGCTGAGGCATTTGTTAACAATATTGTGAAATTATATGATGTGCCGAGGTCCATTGTTTCAAATCGAGATAAAAAATTTAGTAGTTCTTTTTTATAACGAGAAATCATCCAGTGTTTCATGTTTCCTTTCTTAAAGTATTCAAGGCTTGTCTTTTCCCAAACATTGCTGCTGCAGTTAACTACAAGTTTATTTGGTCCATTAGCATATCCATCACAAGTCTTGAATTCTCGTATCGGTAATTCTCATGCAGTACCTCGAGTTTTAATACAATGGGGTCTGTTGGATTCTTCTGCTGTGTCATGTGAAGATTTGGAGAAAATTAAACATTCTTTTCCTCATTTCAACCTTGTGGACAAGGTTGTTTCCAATGGAGGGGGTATTGTAACGTGTGAGCAAAGTAGCAATTTAGAAAATGTGAAATTAAAGGAAAATACTGAGCTGGATTTAGAAGGAAAGTTTGTTACGTGAAGGAGCCAAGGAACATATGACCCGAATCAGATGAGTAGAAGGAAAGGCATGAGGCATAGGAGAAACAACATTTATAGAAGGACTGTGCTATGAGGGGTTTATGCAAGTGGTTCTGCTACCTATGTGATTGAGGAACGCTGCATCCCAATCCCATTACTAAAACTCCATTGTTCGGTTCCAGCAATTTTTGTTATTCCATAGACCATTATCTGATTAAAAGGGATATATCACTTAGGCAGCGTTTCTCTTTGAAAATTACGTTACTGTTTCATAGAATAAGGCTTCTTAAACATCCCGTGCATTATTGAAACTGTTTGGACTTTAAGTGTTTGAATAATAGGCGATGCTTATTTTTTTTTCACATCCTTTATTTGCCTTTATGGGAAACATAATTTTTCGTTGACATCTGTCCATACAGATTGGAAGTCACAGGGAGCTTCTCTTAAAAGATGGTTTGTATGCACGGCTAACTAGGAAACAGGCTGATGCCATGGCATGATTTGGGTCTCAAAAGCAGATATTCTATATTTCTTCTGGCTTCATTTTAAGGCAGTACAGTGAGGCAGCAACTACTTTTTTTCCCTGTTGCTGATCAATGAATTTATAGTACTATACAAGAAAATTGGAAAAATCCAGCAAAGAAGGAAGCTGCAGAAGTTTTGATTTAAAATGCATAGCGGCTTCAGAAAGATTTCACCCTATCAGGTTCCAAGGAAGATTCAAAAGCAAATGTAACTAGGTCATTGGGGGCATTCATAGTCAAGATGCTGACAAACGTCAGATGATACTGCCAATAACCATATAGATTGTTCATTTTTTACATGTATTAAATATTTAGCTCTTGATGACTTTTTCTTTGAAAAATACCACCTGCCCCTGTTTCATGACACTTTGTACTCATAATATTGAAGTCTATAAAATTTAAGTTTTCAAAAAATGGAGAACTTTTAATGTTAAGAGATTGAAACAGACTTGTAGGTTTGTTGGCAACACATTTAGCTTTATACAACCACCAATAATTGTCAATAAATATATAAAATGCCTTAATGCATATTGACAAGTGTTAATATGATTTTCTCATTTTTGTTGGTTTATAAATTACACATACATACAATATTCCTGTCTTCTGTAGGGAGAAACAGTAGAATCTATAAACGGGGGTTAGGTCTTGTAATATATTTTGATTTATTTGAAGAACCATAGCTTAATATTCCCACTAGATGCAGAACGGATTAGACTATTAGGGGTGAATGATGCAAATCACACGTCCAATTCTTTTAAAATTGACATATTTTATCTGATAATCCTAAAATACATGGGTAAAATGGAGAGCATAAAACTTTACTGTATAACTGTATCCATTTCACTAGTAATAATGTCGATTTTATCTTCATTTATTTTGCATAAATGCTGGAAGATCGAACCTAAAAGTGTACTTTCTTTTCCTTTTTACTTCATACGAAGATAACGAATATTTTTGGAGGAACAAAAACCCTTCAGATGCTTGAACTGTGGCCTATTCAATGTTTTTTCTTATGTTGAAAGCAACAAGGCAGCAGAATCTTCAGGCTGATCTAAGCGAACAAAAACTCCTTGACATATATATACGATGAGCCCAACAGCTTGGTGATTTCTTATTTGTGCAACAACCTGAAACAAACTTGGTAATGTCTTTCCTTGACAGATATTTATTTTATTTATTTTCAAATGTTGCTTCCTCCCTCAGACTTATGTCATGAGAAAATGTCGAGGTAGCCAGGTTTTCAGTAGCAAGTTCCTGATACAAGAATGTGCATAGTGCAGCTTCAAGTCATGGAGTTAATTTCGAATGTGCAAAGCCTCGTTTACATCACTCTCATGTGGTGAAAACATCAAGTAATACACAGCCGGCCATAAGAAACAAAAAATCGCCAATAATATATAATATTTAAGGGGTATTTCACTTATTCTCATTCATCCAAGCCATAATATAGTTCCACCTATTGTGGCGAGGATGAAACATTTTGACTGCACAATTTTCAGTTGCACCACGCTATGCTGAAGCGTGTTGGGCACTCATTTGGCCTAGTGGAGAACATTGATAAAAATCCAAGAAAGAACAAAGTGAGAGGAACCAAGACATTCCCTGAGGATGGTTTGCAAACAAAGGATCCATATGTGAGGATAGTTCATCAGGGTGGACAACAAGAGACATATCATCATGCATTTCCAGCATCTGAGTTGATGATTAAGTACCCCGGAATGTGTGTTGCAAGAGCACAAGTTTTCACGGCTCCTCATCACTCAGTGCTAAGGCCTGAAGAGCATTTGCTGCTTGGTCACAAGTATGTCACAATCTCATGTAAAAATGTGGAGAAACTGAAGCGTAAACGTCATCAGCAAGCCAAAACCAATGGGGTGGTAACATTGGAACCAAACATCATTAGGTCTCTTAGAGGACACAAACAAACCAAAAGAGAATGACAAAAATGTGGTAGCAGGCCATGATGTGATGAACACAAGGATAACTCTATCTCCCAGTGAATGCAAATTCCTTGAGAATGATGAAGTCAAAGAGGCAAATGGGCAAGGAGGAAAGAAAGTGGATGCAGAGATGAATGTGTCTCTGTGTGGAGGGGATGTGGAGGAAGTTCATTGCTTTGCAAAGGATTTTTATGTTGCAAAGATTATGTCAGCTAACTATTCAAGAAAAAAAGGAATAAAAGTGAAGAAACCATTTTCTCCACCTCTTCCTAAAGGAAGATCATATTGTAGTTTGGGATGGCAACCCAGCCTTTCTAGAGTGCAAGAGCTCTCTCCATGATATTTTTATGGCTCCTCTTTTACAACTTCTATTACTATTGCTGTCAGGTGTTATGCAGGCTTACCATTTTTTAATGTTGCTAATTTTTACATTGGATCTTTGGTGGACTAGGCATAGGATTATATGCTAGAGGATATAAATAACGTGTGTATTGATGCAATCTAAAATGTGTTTTTCTTTTTCTGTTAAGTCTGTGGTTTACCTTTGAGAAAATATTGTGTTTTTTTCTGTTGTTTTTGGTTTACCTTTGAGAAAATATTATGTACGTGACGTGACTATTGACATCTCAATAATATTGGTTAACTTTTATGTTGTCCTCATGTGGGATTGCTGTGGCTACCCAACCTATTGTGTAATAGTCTCCATTCCATGTTTGATGGTGACTTTGATACCAAGTTAATTTCATATGCATGTATTTTAAATTAAGAATGGAAAATGATATTTGAACATCAAAATACTATGGGTTAATATTAGAGACCAAAAGTAGTTTCTAGTTACCATCACATGTTATATTCAAACAGTACATCTTTTGTCTTCGGTATAATGTGGTTCATCTCGTTTATCTTCTTCATTACTCATAATTTCTCATATGAAATATCATTTTTTACAAAATATTTTATTATTACGCAGACTAAAACAAACCTTGAACGATAGAAAATAAAAAGATTCTACATCGCGATTAGAGAATAGAACATTTAATAATTTATAAATAAATCTCGTAGATGAATGTAACCATCTTTGAAATTCTAACACACAAAAGTCTGCCAAAAATATTAAATGCATGGAGAGTTTCTCAAGTGCTAATTGTATTGGTATGCTCGTAAAAATCACTCAAATAGGATTACTGTGAGTTTCTCAAGTACACTTTTAATTTTAATTTTTAAATTTTAAATTTATATATTTTTTATACTTTGTGAACTTTTATAATTTTTAGATATGATACTTTATTACATTTAATGTATTTCTGATACATCATACATGTATCTATGTGTAGGTTATACGAAACCATACATCTAACTCAATTGACATTGACAAGAGGTGGAGTAAAAAGAACAAACATTGAATGTTGATGTTTTCCATCTAGATTGCATGCACTTCCATTAAAATAAATATATAATGCACACATTCAAGAAAGAAAAGAGATTAAGAGCAACTTCCTAAAGAGAAAATGGTTTCATTTATCTTAATAAATAAATTTTTAAGTTTAACTTAACCTTAATTACAAAATCAATTTATTTATAAAATTGGATTTGTACTCACTTATATAAACTGTGAAATCTCATAACACATACATATCTCATAAAATTATCAATTTAGATATAAAATTATATATTTATAAATAATTCAATAATTAAAAAATGATAAATTCAATAAATAAATTTTAAATAACTCTGAAACTTTAAATATAATTTAACTTTATAAAACTAACTAATTTAATATG
>Ga0123341_1001449_pt1 | contig 17834 bp, 9 predicted proteins | sample Turbeapinknodule_FD_89959 | JGI IMG/M metagenome (GOLD analysis project Ga0123341, IMG submission 89959) | Root nodule microbial communities of legume samples collected from Mexico - Turtle bean Mexico pink nodule | ecosystem: Host-associated > Plants > Roots > Nodule | place: Mexico: Nepantla...
AACAAAGCACGTAGAGATAGACCGACACTTTATTAAAGAGAAGTTGGATGATGGTCTTATAGCCACTGAGTACATCCCTTCAAGACTCCAATTGGCAGATATGTTTACTAAGGGACTTCCCACCAAACAATTCGAAGATCTTACTTGCAAGTTGGGAATGATAGATATACATTCACCAACTTGAGGGGGAGTGTTGCATAATCAGGAGAATTATGTTATAATTAAGTGCATATTCTATTTTATATTTATTAGGACAGATTTGTTAGTGATTTGATTTTATTTGATTTGTACAACTTTAAACACTCATTATTTTTGGCTTTCATTGCCTATTATTTCTTTCTTTAATTAGGTTGTAAAACAGTCTATAAATAGAGATTGTAATCACATTTGTAAGATATCTCAGAAATATATTTCATCTATTTCTTTCCACTGTTTTCAATGTGGCCAACAATTTTGGGCATTCCATGGGCGTATTGAAAGGAAGTTAAGAGTGCTTATGTTGGAGGAGGATGAAGGAGAATCAAAAGAAGAAATATTAGAAAAGGTTGAATTATGGAACCAAAGTCAAATGTTGATCAGGAAGGCACAGTTTCCTTTAAAAACAAAGATGCTACTGTACTAGGAGGTATTATAGGAAGTTTCTTATAAGGCAACTATTAAAGTAATAATTCTGAAATAGTAACCGAGTAGATGATGTGAATGATGAAGTTGTGCAAGACATGGATCAGCAGGTGGGCTAACTAAGGGGAAAACTAGTTATGCAAGCTTAACACACAAGAAACAGAAACAACTATGGAGATAGTTATACAAGCTTAGCCGGTGGTATGCTAATAGGAGAATAGGATATGATGGGGAACAGCTAGCCATTTTTGTGGTGGTTTTGGAAGAAAAATCGTTTTGTCTTAGGAACCTAGGATCTGGGTTTTCCATTTGGAAGAACTTGGACTCATCAAGAATAATATCTTCCTTACACTATTTTGTTCTATATCAATTATTTAAATGGTTTAAAAAAAAATCGGATAACGATGATTTGGCTGCGAGAGGGAGGCTATGCACATTGGTGAGTCACTACCAACTATCCAAGTCATCCAATGCAGCAAGGACTCAAAACATAGAATCCTGAACTTGAGAGCCGATTCTTGAGAAATACGTCATATTTCTGTTACAATTTTGTTAATAATTCAGTGCAGTGTTGTTATGTTCTTTTTTGAGAATGACAAATTGATAAGAAAGAAAACCTCCTCATTCACAACATGCATCAAAGAAAGAATATACATGATCTTTCCCGACAAAATTTAAAGAACTTTAGTTCCCAAAGACTATGTCAATAACCAACAGTTGCAAGTTAATGAAATTAGGAAAAACAACAAAATCCCAGAAGTTCAAACCTGTTCAGCATAAATCTGTGGAAGGGCTTCTATGGTGCTATTACTTAGCTCCATTGCAAGGTCATAGCAACGCAAATTGTTGTTAATCTAAATAAAATGTTGTATTGAATGTTATTTTATAAAATAAATAAAAAATCCTACGCTGAAACAATAAGCCAACACTTGCAAAAAAAATTACACTAACCATAGCGCATAAAGGTTCCAGACCAATTTCAGAAGCTGGCTCTTCAAGTCTCTTCTTTTCAGCTGCTTGAAAATCAATCATTACCTGTAAAAACACATAGTATAACCTAGGATACAAAGCTACTAATATAAGCAGTAAGCACTACATAATATCTTTGAGGACAAGTTCATAGATTTCTGGTGATATCTTCCCAATGATGATATGTTGCACTCAAGTCTCAAATACTAAGTTCCCTCCAGTTTTCCTTTATTTACCTAGAGTTTAGTTTTCAAACAGATAAATGTATAATAAGCATCAGTTACGCTACATCCATATCTTATCTGATATTACCTGAATGGTTGCCAGGGCAATTCTGTATAACATGAGATCAGTGCTATTATCCCGAACAATTTGCACTTGCTCACCAAGTATCCTGAAGAGATCAACAGCAGCAGGAGTATATAACTTCCCATCTTCAGTTTTCTTTGGGGGCTGAGTTCTATCTGCCTCTAAAATATTCAAGTACCATTTCTGAAAATATTAAGAATAAAGCTTAGTCCTTTTGTATGATAAAGAAATTACCCAAGAAACATCTTAGATTACTAAAGCTAAAAAATAAGCAAGATAGTTAGGATTACCCTAGTTGTAGCTTGCATTCTCTCAACATAGGAGTTCATTAGAGGATCCATTGAACCACTCTCAGAACACACTTGGGCTAGAGACTCATCAACTCCAAGCCCAATCAGATTATCTTGATATTCAACCACCCAACCAGTTACCTGTTTCGTAAAAAAAATGTAAGCATATGTATTTTTTTCCCATAAAACATTCAGAGCAATAGAGTATACTTATATATGTATATTGCTGAGTCAGCACATAGTCAGTGTTAGTTAACCAACAATCAGTCTGTTATGCTAGTTGGAATTAATTGGATTATCCAGTTGTCATTCTATTATGACAGCTGGAATTGATTGGGGTTAGGTCTACCTCGTAGCCCAAGCTATTTCTCTATATAAATAACTGAGCTCAATGCTCTCTGTGTGTAATCAATTCATTTTACAATTTAACAAAATTTCACTTTCCTTTTTCACAGTTTCTCTGACTTATTTAAGGTAATCTGAACTTTCAAAGCCCTATCATGGCTACTGATCCTTTTCTCACTCAACCTCTGAATCCAGATCCACTTGTGCTGTACCACCAGATCAGCTTTCTCGGGCAAATTCCAGACAGTACTCCAATCAGTTATGCCTATCATATTACAGAGAAACATGACTAACAATCTTCTTGTATGGAGACAATAGGTTGAACCTGTTCTCAATGCATGTTGCCTTCACCAATTTGTTGTTAGTCCTCAGATCCCTCCACAATTCCTTTATCAAGCAGATTCTGATGTGAATGTTGAAAATCCAGCACTTCTTTGGGAACATCAAGGACCAACAGTTTTTGTGTTGGCTTCAAACTCCACTCTCTGGAGCTGTTCTTTTTTCAGGTCATTTGGTTGTGTCCACTCATGGCAACTATGTGAGGAAATACATAATCATTTTCAGGAAAGACTAAAGCTAAAACTCGTACATCACAATACAAGGCGATAACCCTATTGCTCAATTCTTTTATGTGAATAAAAGCTATTGTTGATTTGACACTTTTAATTGGTGAATCAATTTCTTCTCAAGAACAGCTTGATAAAATTCTTGAGGGCTGTCCTATGAATATGAATCTCTGGTCACTCTGATCAATAGTAAATCAGATATGTTCAACTTTTAAGAGATTGAGTCGATACAGTTAGCTCAAGTGCCTTGAGAAAAACAAGGAAAGCAATAAATATCACATTGACTCTGAATCTCACTTAGACACCTTCAACTCCAGAAACACCTTCAATTTACATAGAACAACACCTCTAATCAATCTTTCCAACCATATGTTACCAACAGTGGAGGACGACGCTCTTATAATTTTCACGGTTGTCATTGTGGCTTCTCTGGTAAAGAGGAGGGCATGACAACAAATCAAAAAGTTTATTATCAGGTTGGTGACGAGTATGTGTTATCATCGTTTTAATCCTGCGTACATTCCAGAATTATTAGAATGTGTGGATCAATATCAGAATTTCTATTAAGAACCTCTTCTCAATTTGTTGCCTACGTGATGTTGCTCTTCAAAATGTTCAATACACCATACCACAGGAACCGATACAAAGTTATCTTCAGGCTTATTTAGCCAATTGAGTACCTCCTAAGCTGTCTAAGAACTAGTATGTGGACTTGGGAGCCACTCATTACATTACTGTGAATCATCAAAACATGGTTAATAAAGTTCCTAAAACTGGCAATGAACATGAATGCCTAGGGCATGGTCGAGGTTTGCCTACTCCCCATTTAATGTCTCATTAAACCTCAAGTTGATAATCAGTTCACCTTCAAGGTGTTATGGGTCAAGATGGTCTCTACGCTTTTCCTCATCTTACTCAGCCCTTCTCCAAATTTTCTCCCACTTTTGTTCATGGCTCTTCTGTGTCTAAAATACATGCTACTAATGTAAATAACACAAATTCCAATGAACTTTTCTTTTGAATAAATACCTAGGTCATCCAAATTCTATTGTCTCATGTAATGTTTCAGTAACGAATAAAACCTTGTAGGAATTTTGTGTTGCATGTTGTATGAGAAAATCTCACTGACTCCCCTCTTCTCCTTATACAACAATTTATTTTGCTCCACTTGAATTATTTTCTAGTTACTTCTCCAGGCTTGCACATGTGCCTTCTTCTGTGGATACTACCAGCATATCACCTTTGTAGATGACTTTAGCCATTAGAGTTGGATTTACTTTATCAAATAGAAATTTAAAACACGCACTATGTTCAAACAATTCAAATCTTTAGTTGCAGTGCAATTTAATAGGCAAATTAAAAGTCATCAAACAGATTGGTAGGTGAATTCGGGCCATTTACCCAATATCTAAATGAACTTGCCATGAGTCATACACTCCTATCGTATGTCCTACACATTACCTAAATGGTGTGGTTCAAGTGTTAGTGTTACCAAATTGTAGAAATAGATCTCACTCTTTTATCAAAAACCTCCAAGCCTCTACCCTATTGGCATCATGTGTTTCACACAACAGTATACCTTACTAATGGACTACCCTGTATTTCTCAAAACCACTCTACCTTATCAAGTCATTCTTCAAAGGCCTCCAGATTATAAGTTAATCAAAGTTTTTGGTTGTGCATGTTTTCCACATATATGAAGCATTGACTACTCAGAAACGTGTTGGACCGGATCAATTTTTGGGAGCACATGTCTCTGATTTTTGTTGAAGAGCTTAGCTAAGTCAGAGAAGCAACACAAGCAAAAAGAATAAGGAGAAGAAATTTGCCACTGCCACTGCCACCACCAACATGGTGTTCAAAGCTGCCACTGAAACTTCCACGAAGAAGCTCTCTAATTACTATTACATCCAGGAAGATCTGCAAGCAACAGTGTTTTCACCGTTCTATCATGCTCCACACTCTAAGATTCTCCTCTCAATTTGACTATTACCACAAGATTACCTCTCCAGAATCTTCTTTTTTTCTCTTTTCCCTAGTGACATACAGTTCATTTAATGTTAATAATAATATCACATAACAACGTAGTGTTTAATACAGATGAATTGGAAGGATAGTAACTTATTTTACCCATATGCCACAAACTTGGAAAGTTTAAGGCTGGCTCTCCTTTATCTAGGACAAATATGACATTCTAAGCAAGTGACAACATGTTATGCATAAATAACAACTCCAGAAAAATACCTTTAATATCTCAATGTTCGTTAATTCATTTGCCCTGTCGCTAAGCAATCTTAGCATCTGAATAAACCTCTCAGTGTAAAGATTTACCATCAGTTGGAATATTTCATATCTGCCAGGATTAAAAAATGAATTAGAACAGATGAAACATGTACATAAAGAAACCTGATGTAAATAGCAGATTATTAGAATAAAAAAATATTCTCAATATTTCCGTAGTAATTAGGAAAAAATATCTTCAGTTCAGATTCTTTAGATTCTTCCTATTTATTTCAGCATATTTTTTATTTCCTTTTTAAGTTTTTGGTTACTACAAATAGAGATGATGAGAATGTAATTTGTGTGATTGATATCAATAAAATAATTCTTTACTTTTCAAGTTGGTATTAGAGAGCCCTGTTTCCATTGCCTTGTTAACCACCGTCACCACCACTTTTCGCCATCATCGTTGAGTTTAGTGGTGGGAGAAAAAGGTGTGTCCCACTTGCTGCCACCACAAACAGGGTCATCGGGACCTCTTGAGCACCAAGGGGTGGTGTCTAATTTGAATCTGATTTGGTTCCATTGCCAAACATGGTTCTTTATTTTGTTACAGATCAAAGTGATAAAGGTTACATTGCCAAACAGCTCTTAAATGTGTATTTATTGGTTATCCTCCTAAGAAAAAAGGGTACAAACGTTATTATCCTAAGAGTCATCATGTTTATATCACTATGGATGTCACCTTTCATGAAACAACCCTCTACCAATGGTTTTGTTTGACAGTGCTAGATTAAGTTCTTCAAAGAGAAAAAGAAAAAACCAATGCATCATTTGAAGAACTTGTTATGATATAGTATAGTAATAAGGAATGTGAGGGCTTTAGGCTCAACCAATTAGTTAGTCATTGTGCATGCATCCAATATAAAGGGTACAAGAATTGAACAGTTCAAGTATTAAATATGGTTAGATTAGAATAGAACATGTTAATATCTGTAAGATAGACATTACAGCATATGTATTAATGATTGATCCCCTTTGTACTCTAACACGTAATAAAAAAGTAAACAGGTGCCTCTAAGAGCAACTCCAATGGGAGTTTCCCTTCCCATTCACCCAGTAAAGAGAAATCCAGTCCATAATATTTGTCATTGGAGAGTAACTTTGTGGGACCCATTTAAGTTTTCGGTTTCTCATTCTCTACACAAAAACTGTTTCTTATCTGCATATAGCGGGCCCTTAATATAATACTGTTTTTAAATATTAAAATATTTAACTTTAGGACAAAAGCTTTCCATTTTTATATGCAGGGAAGTGTCACAATTTTGGCACACATTTTTTGTTGGTGTCTCGGAATTTTTTGGCATGAGTTGGCTCACAGTTTTTTTCATTTATTGTAATTTATATTTTCTTAGAGAGACTGGAAAAGAGAAATTTTATTAATTGTCGAACAACACAATGAAATGAATATGACAAGTAGTTATAGTATTTGCACCGTTCAGCAGTTGCACTACTGTAGAACCTACGTGCTACAGTTTAGCACTGAAATATTACAATGAACAGTTGTACACTAACATACAAGCAAATATCTGGACAGCTCGACAGCGGTATTCTAACAATTCTTACTAACATATTTTTACTTCCATGTATAAATTAGAAAGGAACGTTCAACTTTGCATGTACTTTAAAAGCTGTTATTAATTTTAATTTGTATAACATTTTATGTATATTAAATTTTAAAATTAATTTACATTTAATTAAAATGTGTTGTATTTTTTATTATTTAATAATAAAAATTAAATATTAAATTTACATGTGTATAATTAATGATTTGATTGTATTAATGACTGATTCCCTCTGCACTTCAGTATGTTATTATGGATAATACACACACCTGTAGCTCAGACACAACATTAGTTATCCTTGGACCCATTCTAAGTAACTAGTAAAACATTTTGTACTCCATGTCTCACATTTTCTGTTTTCCTTTCTTTTCCTATCACATTTTAAAATACTCTTATATTCCACAAAAACCTACTCACCAGAAACACTAATTTGAATTTTTTTTAAACTTTTGATAACATAAAAAGCACATGCCATACATAAACAGGGAGAAATTATAGAACATCAAAAATCTTAAAATGACAGCTTTAATTAGCAGAAAGTTGGTCCAAAAGCTGTGAAGATTGAAAAGGTAGTATATTCAATGTAGAGCAAACCTTGGAGGAAAGCAGGGGGCTACGTAGTCATAGACATCTCCAAGCTCTTCCCCAATCTATATGCCACTCAAGAAAAAGGGTTCCATCAGTAATAGAGAATAATACTGGATCTCACGTACAGAAAGCTGCAAATGATATGATCTTTTGAATAATTACATAACAATTGTACTGTAAATGAGAGATCACCAAAAATATAGAATTCCTTCATAGCATACACCTGTTGGTATAACTGACTTTGGTGCGTCAAAATAATTGACAGAAGGAGTGGGGAAGAGGGTGAGTGAGAAAATTTATTATTAAAATAAAACTATACAATATAATTTTCAACCTAATAATATATCAACTTATACAAATATGAATATAATAAGTGAAACAAGATCCTCGCATTGCACTTGCATGACTAACAGCTTTAAAATAGTTAAGGAGTATACACGACATTTAAAATTTTAAGTGTGGAGAAGATACATCATTTAAAATGGGATATATGGAAGCCCTTCCTCATTCATTTCCAATTAAAATATAAGAAAGTTTACTCAAATGATAGTTTATATATAACTCTTAACAATATGGTTTCATAAAGAATGGTCATTACATTTTGGTAAACTGTTATAATGCTGTCCTTCCAGAACGGAATCCATTCTTTACAGGTGAAGCCAAGTCTCAATCCCAATTGTCCAATCTTTACCAAGCATAAACTTTAAAATACAATGACTAGCTAAAAGTTAGTTATGCAAGTCCATCAAATACCTAACTCAATCACATTGAGATATGAGCATTAATCGATAGTTTTAAATTACTTAATTGATTACAGCTAATTGTTTCTACCACCTAAACAGGATATCCTATCGTAAATATCTAATATATTCCAACACTTTTCAAGTAAATGTGTATGCATCATTATGCTAAGCTTATCAAATATATTGTTGAGCCAGGTATCCAAAGGCCTAATTTAAATTGTCCCGAGGTTGATCATTAGAGTATACAAATGTTTTTGCAATCTGCCTAACAGAAAGTTATAAATGTTAATATGTTATAAATGCTTTTACAAGTAAAAAAATCAGAAGCTAAAAATTAGTCAAACATACCACTCGTGCTTCCTCTAAAGCTGCTTTCAAGTCCTCAAACACAAACTGATTCATAAACGAGATTAACAGTGAGTTACATAAAGAGTAGCAAATTTACATTCATAATATTATATTTGTAGCAGGAGAGGGAACATGTAGAACAGTAAGATCAAACCTCACTGAGAAGCTTGTTAAACCGTCCTTCTACAGTCATCCTTATTTGCTCATAGCATTTATCCTTGTAGCCTTTCCCCTGAACCTTAAGTTTTTGCTGTGTTAAATTTTTTGAAGAACCCATTGTGCTTGTCGATTTTCTGTAATTAAGTCTCATGGTAAAACATGGGAATAAACAAGAAAGTTCTAAATTGCGTACTAAATCTAGAAAAGTTTTCTCAATATGTTTTATGTGACATTCCAAGAAAGCCGAGAATATTAGAAAAATATAAAATTTAATAAACGTAATCATAAAAATTAAATAAAATTACTGAGTCGTTTATATCAAGAACAATGAACACATTAAAAAGCATTTTAGGCAAATAGTTCAATTCTAAAATAGTTCAATTTAAAAAGTTGAAATTAAAGAAAGAAATAGTGAATCTTCCCATACCTCAACAGGGGAAAAAAGAATAAATACATAAATAAATGAATGAAGTCTCTTCTCAACATGTAACATGTACCAATTTCCTTTTAAAATAAAATATTTTTCTAATAGAGTGTGGGTAAAATTTAAATTACCAGGAAAATAAAGCATTGAAGTAAAAGCTAGAACCCATTATAATGCAATGGGGAGAAATTATGCAACCAACTAAACGTCAAAGACAGACAAGCAATGTCTGGAACAAAAATGAGCTAAGGCAAAGACTCAATGATGAAAAATGTAAAGAGAAAAGAAAACAACATTGTACCAATACAAAAGACCACCCTACCCAACTAAGAACACAGTAACAAAAATAAGAAAAAAGGGAGTCATGGAAAATGAGCAACTAAAAGAGAACCAGAGAAAAAGAAGGGAGGGAGAAATTGAAGTGTTAAAAATGGTGATTTTGACCAAATTGATGAATAAGATGAACTAGATATTAAGAACATCAGAATTACATAGCCAGTTACAACTGATTAAATAAACAGAAAATAAAATTAAAAAAAAATATCTCTAAAAACCATGAATTAGATGTACAAACTCAAATCAAAATCTAGTAAGCACCACCAATACTCCAAAATGACTCTTGAACCAACACCAGCCATGTATCCAGTCAGGTATTCTAAGATACAACCCATACATTTAAAGTATTTTTTTAACTTTTTTATAACAACGTGTGTAGGATACCAAGTGGTTAAATAAAGGCTTAAACACATGTGCAGTTTTGGTCATTATAAAATTTAAATTTCAGATTTGGTCTTCTAGTTTTCCAAAATTAAGCAATTTTGATCCACGGTTAATATATCATCAAATCACAGAAAATGTTAAATGTATCTGTTAGAATAATATGTATTAAAGTTTGTTGCTAAACCTTACCATTAATATCTTAAGTGGATAACTAATTGACACAACACTATTATCACTTACAAACATGTAGCAATGGCTAAATTTTGGAAAACAAAAAAGGACTAAATTGGACAAAATGACTAAATTTTGGAAAACTAAAAAGGACTAAATTTGCGATAAAAAAAATTATATGGACCAAAATTACACATTTTATTGAAGTCTTTACTTTATGTTGGTATATGTATCCTTTAATTTATGATTTCAATAATTTAAATTTTATTAATTTAACAGTGTTAAGAATCTTGAACATACGTTAGAACCCTATTAATATTATATTAGTTTTATATTTATGTTCTTAACCTAAAATAAGATAACTGAATATGTTATAATTATGTTTCCTCCCCCATATATTCAATAGCTCTGTTGTAGTCTATAAACACAGAAGATTAATCATATTTCTCTCAACTCAACATGGTATCAAGATCCTAATGAGAATGGAACCCTAATCCGTGTTTTCCTTGTCTTTTCATAGTTGTAAAAATTTTCAGAAACATTTTTTTTATTTAGGCTTATATTTTTCCTACCATGTTTCATTGTTCATAGTTGTTGAAAACTTTCCAATGATCTTTTTCCAACTGGCATTGCCTTGTCGTGCAATGACCAAAGCTACCGCATCCTTTGAGCATTTTTTATCTCTAGGAGTTGTCATGTCCTCTAAATAATTTTGCTTTGCAATAGCTATTAGGCCCTCTAAGAATTGTTTGCTATCTAACAACCACCATGTTCTCTAAGCATCTTTTTCCACTCTCCAGTGATCACCATATCCTTTGAGCATTTTTGCATTAGGCAATTGTCTTGCCCTTTGACCACCTTTCTCACTAGTAGCCACTACGCTCTCCAAGTAGTTGTTGCTCTCCAACAATTGTTGTGCCCTCCAAACATTATTTTTGCTCTTGGTAGTCATCATGTCCTCTAAGAATTTTTGCTATTCGGAAACCATTGTGCCATCTGACCATTTTTGCTCCACAAGCTATTTTTGCACTCCCGCAATGCCCTTCAAACATTTGTTATTTTTGCTCTCCGACAACCATTGCTCGCCCTTTGTTGGTAACCATTGCACTGTCAGCCTTAGCCAATTGTCGCCACATGCCACCAACTCCTTGGTACATCATCTTCAAACACATGCACCAAACCAATGTGTGATACTTTGTCATAAGTTACTTTGTTAGCTTCAACAATCAACTACCTAACATGTTCACTATATCTGTCAAGAGATCTTGTGTAGAAGACGTTTGTAACAAGCTTGACTCATGTACATATGCTTTAGCTTGAAGGAGAGTATTAAAGATATGATTTGAAAAGATGAAGCATACTGAAGTTAATTGTCACTTTGTTAGAGAGAAAGTCAAGTCCCAAGAAATATATACTACCGTTGTGGTTAACTTTCCACTACCACCGTTGTCGTTAACTTTCCAACCAACAACCCCACCATTAAGTTATACTCAGATCTTCAAGTTAGACTATGGTGACACTTTCTCTCTGGTCACCAAGATGGATTTTGTCAAATTATTCGTAGTCATGATTGCTCTTTGACGTTGGCCCCTCTATCAATTGGATGTCAAAAATGTCTTCCTACATAGTGATTTGTTGGAGGAAATTTATATGGATCAATCTCCTGGTTTTCTTGTTCAAGGAGAGTCTTGCAACTAGGTATGTTGTCTCCACAAATCTTTATATATTAAAGAGTCTCTCAAGACATGGATTGGTAGATTCAATGTGGCAGTCCAATAGTTTGGTATGACTCATAGAGAGGTTGACCATTTTGTGTTTTGTTGTAATTCAATTGTAGGGTGTATCTATCTAGTAGTGTACATTGATAACATTGTTCTTATAGGTAGCGATCTCCATGGCATTTTACAAATAAAAAAAAAACACATTTATTGTCAAAAGACCTTGGCAAACTTAGATACTTCTTGGGAATTGAGGTAGCATAATCCAAAAGTGAATTGTAATATCTTAGAGAAAGTACACATTGGTATTTTAGAGGAGACTGAACCAATGCAATCCATGCCCCTTGACACACCTATGATCCTAAAACTAAACTTTTATCATGTTAGAGAGAGTCACTTTCTGATCCTAAGAGGTACAGGAGACTGATTGGGGAACTGAACCTCATAGTCACTCATCTTGAGATCTCCTTTGCGGTAAGTCATTTCTTAATTCTCTATGTGGAAGACAATGGAATGCAATCATTCATATTCTAAAGTACATAAGAGGATCCCAAAGAAAATGTTTGTTATGGACACAATAATCATACTCAGATAGCCAAGTCCTCCCAGAGATAGGAGATCCACTTCCGAATATTGTGCCTTATAGGTGACAACTTGACTTCTGGGAAAAGCACGAAGAGGAATGTAGTAACAAGAACTAAGGAAGAAGTAGTGTACAGAACTATGGCTTCACCCACTTACGAGCTTATTTGGCTCAAATGGAGAGACTACACAAATGACACATTTGTGATAACCAAATTGCCCTTCATATTACCTCAATTCCAGCATTCCAGAACAGAACTAAACATATTGAGATAGAATGTCCCTTCATTCGTGAAAGTATTTCATATGGATACATTACTACTTAGTTTGTTAACTCCAATGATCACGGCAAATGTCTTCACCAAATCATCGTGGGGTCCTAGAACTAATTATATTTGTAACATGTTTGGTGCATATAATTTATATACACCAGCTTGAGGGGGGAGTGTTAGATGTATTTTAATAAATGGGTCAGGGGGATCTCTATGTAATGCAATGTACATGATATGATATACATATACATATATATATATAATATCTTATTTTGTTATGTTGGAGATTCACAAGGATTCCATCATATGACTCTATCACTTGTCTATACAAATGAAATGATCTTTAATATCTAATAGTCTCGAAATTCTTTCATTGAACAAAAGAAAGATACATAGAGGATAAAAATATTCTGGTGCAAAAGAAACAAGAAAAGAAATCAAACACATCATTTTTAGAAAATTGAATGCATTCCTATATTGTTTAGATGATCTCCCAAAACGGTAAGGTATACAAAGTAAATGCAGTTAAAATATCAAGAAATCATATAACAAGGTGGCTGCAAGGATTGCTGTTTCCTTTGATATAGATTTTCAAGATCACACAACTGATCTGACATAATAGAAATTAATTCAAAATATTACAACATACATGCCGCTCTTACGAGGATTTGCAACTGGTGCAGTGTCACCATCCCCTTCAGCCTCTGCTGCTTCTTCTGCAATCTGTTGATCAAGTATCTCTTGCATTTCGACAACCCTGGAGTGTTGAGAACAAAGGGAAAATAAGATTACATTATTTTTAGAAAGACTAAAATTATCTACAAGCTGATTAGAATTTCCCATCATCCAACCTGTCATTTAGAACTTCCAATCATCCAACCTACTATCTAAAAATGATGAAGGTAATAAATTGACTGGGGAAAAAATAATTGCAATTGACTATCAACAACATACCGTAAAGCTCGAACTAAAGTCTGTGGGCTGCAAAGGAAAAGAAATAATAATTAAAAAAGAGTGTTGCAGATCATACAACAATCAAAAGCATATACTTTATGTTTAACAGCACAACAAATCCAACCATGCAAGGTAAATGGAATATAGAATGTAGCCACCAGATTTTCATTCCTATATTTTGAATTTCTTACCAAGCACAAACAACTGCTCTAACATCTATCCTGCTAAAGAGTATATCAAACAACTAGAGTGGGTTTAGACCAGCATTCCAAGTACATTCAAAAATAGTCATTGACAATGCTTGGACACCAGCATTCTAACTCTGGGTCCACAGAAATGAATTAGGTTTTCAGAACTTATAAGCCAAGGCATTGCTTCTGACTTCACGAATTTTCCCACTTTGGACCTTATTTTGTAATTATAAATATCATCTCTCCAGTCACAAACATATGTTGACATTAGTGTGATTTTGTAACTAAAAGATATTAATAAGAATATTCTTGAAATAATATATTTGAGAAATTAAAATTAAAATAATATTCATTTATCAACAAAATATACTTTGAATATTATATGCATCTCTATAATATATTCTAAAAATGACTATAAATAGTTTCTTAACTGTTTAATAACTATTATATTAGTTTTTCAAAAGTTATGCCACCACCGTGATGAATAGAGTGGTATTTTAAGTTTTTAATGAATTAATTTGAAATAATTAAATTTTGAGAAACTAATTTGGTGATCAAACTTTTAAGAGACTAATATAAGGAAATTTTAAGCAAAACTAGTTTAGCAACAAGATTTTAGAAAGAATAATGTAATGATTGTAATTTTAGAAAATTAACTTGAAAGTTTGTTACAAAAATGATGTTATATTTTTCTTAAAAAAATAATTGAAAGCTAATAAATATTTTAAAGATTTTTTAATAGGCATCTTGAAAATGCTTCTTGACTTGTAGGGCTTTAAGCACTTTATTTCTCTGGCTTTTAGTGCAATCTACTTTATATTTTGCTTAGGTATTATGAGTTCTTATTATTAATGATGATAGTGTATAAAGAGTGAGTAAATTTTCTTTTTCTGGGCATTTACATATATAGCCTTAATGATTTAAAATATAAAAAATAGTGGTCATCCCACTAACTGCTATCTCACTGTCCCACTTTTGAGATCGACAGATTCATGCTGCTACAAAGATAAAAAATTTATTTTAATATATTTTATAGCAAAATCTGACACTTCATGATAGCAGACAAGAAGACCGGTATCACCAAGCCTAAAAATTATAATAGTAAGTAATTAAACAAACAAATGAATCAAATCTGCAAACTAAACTCAATGCAAAATGTAGTAGTTTCAAATATCACAGGTAGCACCAAGTAGAAGTTAAGAGGGATAGCTTCATCCAAACAATAGACCATGTTATTTGATATGCTAATATTCAAAACAGTGCACAAACCTTTCTTTAGAAAGTTTATAAAAATTGGAAACATGTCCCCATAGCGTTTTCTCAAAGGTCTCCCAGGTTCGATCTACATCTTCAAAATATTCTCTGAGATATACACAAGATGTGGAAAAAAAGATACTTAGCCTTACAATTATAAAAAGAATTATCAAAACAGAATCATTATCACATCTCAAAATATAAGTAGTCATCTTTCAAATACGTACACTCAAGTTCTAAAAGCATGCAAAACATGTCATGTTCACAATGCAAGCATTTAACCCTTGATTTTCATGAGTTTGTGTATAACAAAACTAGTTAAATCACCAAATTTGATGATTAAGGGCCATTAAAAGGCTCAACTCAACCAATAAAATACATAATGACTTTAGCTACAAGTGGTTTGGTATCTCAAATCAATGATTCAGTGACCCCTACAAGCCCAGCATAAAACAAATTAACTGAAGAAACATGCAGAAAAAGTAGTCTAGTAGATACCTTTATGCACATAGGAAGGGATGACTAATGCAACAAAAGAAACAGAAATTTGACCTATTGATGATAAACTAGATTTTACAGTTTCATAAAAATAACTTTAAAGACTGCACTGCCTTTGCAGTTCAATGAAATGGCATGTCCCCGTAATTGTCTCCAGCATTTTTTAATAGCTATATTTGTATTTGATCAAGATTTATCAACAGTTGTTCTTGGTGCCAAACCAATACGGTAATTTTTAGCAAATCTCACATGGTTAATTCATTCTTACCACATTATATTTTATCATGTGAAGGAAACTCAGTTGGGTTTAAAATCTATTAAGTAGTATTGATATGAACTTGACAATGTAAAGCATATATAAATATGATGCACAAGGTACAAAAGGATGTGCCAAGTTCCAGAAGATAAAAACATTAAGAGATAATCTTCTCAGATAACCTTCTTTTAATAGAATATAAAAAACATCCAGGCTGTAGAATACTCTTTTAAGAACTTCTTAATGCAACATAGTGCATAAACAACACCCCGCCTACATGTTTCTAAATTCCCTCCTACACCATTAATGACCATAGGAATAACAGAGTCTGCATCAGAGGAGCCAGAAAGAACTTCTGATGATGAAGGAGATTTGGATCATACATATAACGGAGCACAAAATATAACACCTATTTTTTTCATTAAGAAAGTCAAATAGATCCTATTATGTGATGATTAATTACTTCATTCAGTTTTTTCAAAACACGAAATTTTCCGACTTTGTTAAGAGAAAACTCAACACTCCAGTACTACAAAATAAAATATTCATAACAGTCACTACCAAAGTCTCTGATTAAAATAAGCCACAAATTAGATGAAAAAAGTATCAATTTAAAGATTGAAATGACCACAATAAGATAATTTAAATGTGCACCACTGACTATGAAAATAAATGGATCATTACATAACAATGAGGGCTTATGCAGATTGAAATTCTCATTCCAAAATCTGTAGCAGCCCCCTCCAGGATTCTTGCTCACCCAGACCATGAATGTGACAGTGCACTAAAAAAGACACACACCTTAGCCTTCCAACCTCTTCCTTGTGAGATGCCGCAGCTGCCAATGCAAACCTTCGCTTTCCATCCAATGCTGTTAACCTCTGCAAAATCCATAAAGTTATAGAGATAAAATTGAAAATAAAGTTTCAAATGCACTTCTTCAGATTTGGAAAAACATTATGCCATTTTATAATAAAACCAATATCTTACACTATGAGTAAGCCCAGCAATACCTCGTAAGTGTTGACAATTTCTTTGTCATCACTCAAAGAATCCCGAGCTTCTGATGCCTCAACAGAGATAGACATCATACCTTCAACATCCTATTAGAAGACCAAGAAATCAGCTAAAATCATAAAGACAGGATATGCACATACTAGTACAGGTGTACAACTGGGTTCCAGCCATTTAATTTAAATGGGGACTACAATCATCAGTTTGTATCAACCATTCTAAAAATGAAAAATTAACTAAACTAAAAATGTTTGATACAATGAAGGCAGCATTTGAGGGAATAACCTCAATACATAACTGCATCTGCTAATTTAACAGTGATTATGCATGGTATAAAGTGAGAGAAACCCATTTTCTGAAAGTTGTAGATAACAATCTCAATACTTCTGCCGAAAACTGGGAGAGGGAAAGCTCTAAGTAACAAACTCTTAACTATGAACCAGTAGAATGAGTATTGGACAATTAGCCCTTTAATCTAGAAAAGCACCTTCAAGGTTGTGTTTAAGTTATTTCTTGCATTGCTAAGTAACTTTATCTGATCATGGTTGTCAATTAATGTTTGGCATTCCTGACATAACCTGATACAACAAGAAATCAGAAAATCACAGTAAGTTCCAAGTGAAAAATATTGGTGGTAAGCTTACTCAAGACCAAACAACCACCCTCTAATTGATGAAAACAGTTTCAGTCTGTATCATTTCTAACATACTTCTCAATAGAGACAAAGTTTTCACGAAGCTCCTTTATTGTCTTTTCGGACAAGGATAGTGATTTTAGTCCTGCCTGTGACTGCTCAACCTGCAGTAATATTTTGGGAAAAGCACATGAAGTTATGAGATTCAGTACCTCAGTTAAGTCAATATCAAGAGCAACAGTGATGGAAGAGGCCCAAGCACAAGCCCACCAAAGGGTAGATTTGGGCCAACCATAGAGTTATGGCCAAGAGGATCCAAGAAGACGTTCTTTTACATGTTCAAATGCCATAAACTCTAGTGTA
>Ga0123341_1001450_pt1 | contig 17832 bp, 10 predicted proteins | sample Turbeapinknodule_FD_89959 | JGI IMG/M metagenome (GOLD analysis project Ga0123341, IMG submission 89959) | Root nodule microbial communities of legume samples collected from Mexico - Turtle bean Mexico pink nodule | ecosystem: Host-associated > Plants > Roots > Nodule | place: Mexico: Nepantla...
TAAAAAGTAGAAAACCAAAAAGGCAAATAAAAATAAATTCTAGAGAGAGAAAGACACAACACCTTCAACTCAACCCCAAAGAAAGTGTTTGAATTATTTATTTATTTTAATTTTTTTCCTTTTTCGGCTTTGGGGCTGCGAGTGTGTGTTTTTCGTTGTTGCTGTGGTTTCGATATTGTCTCCGTCCCCGTTTCTTCGACCGCTTCTTTTTCTTTTCTTTTCTCAGAGTTTCAACTTTCAACGCAGAAGAGAGAGAAAGAAGAGAGAGAGAAAACCTAGAGACTAATTTCCTTTCGCTGGTTACTGTTTCTGAAATTTTCTCGTTTCGGATTTTCGTCTTCGAATTGGAGAATCGTCCGAGCCGAGGCTTTTCTATTGAGAACATTGATTTTGTTGGCTTATTTGTTCGCTGTGCGTGTTATTGAAGGTAGAGAGTTCGTTTGAGGCGTTCGGATTCCGCGAAGCGAATTCAAATGTTGGTTCGAAATTTGATTTCGCCGGAATTTTAGCTCCGATCTTTTGAAATTGCTCGAATCTTAGGGTTGAAGCAATGGATGTCGATTCCTCGATGGTGCCGGAGACCGATCACGATCCGGCTGTGCAGAACCACGCCGCCGCTGCTCCGCCGTCGGCTGAGACGGAAGGAGAGCAGCTAGAGGAGCCTCCGTCGTCTGGAGGCGGATCTCCGGCGCCTGCTGCGGCGCCGCAGAGTCCGTCGGGTGGACCGAGGCTGGCGCCAACTTATACTGTGGTGAATGCAATTTTGGAGAAGAAAGAGGACGGACCGGGGCCGAGGTGCGGCCACACATTGACGGCGGTGGCGGCGGTCGGAGAGGAGGGGACGTCGGGGTACATTGGCCCGAGGCTGATTTTGTTCGGCGGTGCCACTGCTCTTGAAGGAAATTCTGCCGCTTCAGGGACTCCTTCATCTGCTGGAAATGCGGGCATACGTATGTATTTAATTATTATACCTTGGTTTCATTTTCCCCAGCATATGTTATGAAGTTAATATAACATTCCTCCGTATTTTTGTGGCTGAGAATTGAGTTTTGGTATTGTTAGTTTGTTAACTACAGGCTTTGCATGCTTGATGTGTTTTGAAGTAAAACCATTGTAGAGTTTTCTTTGGATTTTCTTTACCCCTTTTAATGAAACTATCTTCAATTTGATTTACTTTTCTCATTAGCCTTTGTTGTTCTTTTGCTCTCATGATCTAACCACCTCAGTCTAGTTTATCTTGTTTTCTATATATTAAGTGAAACTCCTACTTCTTTGCAAATATTTCATTCCCAATCTTAGGGAAAAAATGAGTTTGTGCGATGCAATTAAATGGAATGAATTGAATTATTTATATCACAACTTTGTTTCTGTTTTATGGTTGTTTGTCATTTGAAATGTCATAAAAAATTATTTACAAGACTTTCCATAAATCTCACTTGTTTTCCTATTTTTGAGGGGAACAATAAGTAAAGGAAAAATATGTCGTAGAGAACACTTTTGTTAGTGTCTGTTCGGTTCCACTTCATAGCAATTGCATTCACTCAAACAAGATGTCAAGAACTAATGCACCTAGCAGATAAGCTCTCTTGGGTGGAAGGCCATGGATGGTTTTATATCTAACGCGCCCTACAAGCAAGAGAATCTCACTTTTGAATTTTAGACAATGCACAAATTCAATTTACTTATAAATTACTCTAATTTTGGAGAATGGTGATTGCAACTGGCAAGGATTGAATTCTTGGCCACGTGGTAGTAGAACTGTAAAAGCTTTGGTACCTTATCAAGACCAACTCTACTAAAGGGCTAAAAGCTAAGCACTTAGGAGGTGGAGGTCCGTGAATGTGTCAATGAGTTTCGATTGATACCTTTCATTTTTCATATAATATTTTTGGTTATCATATATGATAAACCATATGAAGTGTTATCTTTGGTTCAGTGGTATAAGGAGCTCAATGAACCCTGTTTTATTAAAGAAAGAATGGTTCTGTTTCAGTATGTGTTGTGAAAAGTATACATTTCAAATAATGTTCTAAGTAAGTAGTAGTTCATGGAAGTAATAATCGATTATTGTTTCCACACCCTATATCGTGTTTTTATTCATTTGAAGCGCCAAATGGTTTTTGTTCCTTAAATCTCAAAATTAGTCATCCTAGTAGAAAAATGTTCAGAACAATGTCTTATTTTTGTGGTGCATATCGATGTTGGTAAAAAACCTTGATTTCACACCAACATTCTTGATTATTTAGTAATTGACTACATCTGCGGATCTTCCTGAGAGGAGTGGTACAAGACAAGCTATAATTTATATAGATTTTTGCATGTTTCCCTTTTAAGAAGAGTTCATTTTGATTGGAGTAGAGGAGCTTCTTCTGTGATAAAATGGCATTAATTACCTTTAACAATTGAGTGTTATAATGTGTTTTCTTAAAATTTATCATGGTATATGATTTGCTTTTCAGGTTTAGCTGGTGCCACAGCTGATGTCCACTGTTATGATGTCTTGACTAATAAATGGTCTAGGTGAGCTTAACCAATTCATTCTTTCTCACCTCCTTTAAGACTTAATTAGTGTTTTTATAGACTTACCTACTTTGCATCAGTGCTTGATAAGGGAAATATCATGCAGGTTAACTCCCTTTGGAGAACCTCCGACTCCAAGGGCAGCACATGTGGCGACTGCTGTGGGAACTATGGTGGTTATTCAGGTAGCATGAAAAGGGTATCTTATTGTTTCTGAACTTATTTCCTTTCTTTAAATGATTAGCTTACTTCATAAGGGAATATTGCAATGTTACACAGGGTGGCATTGGTCCTGCTGGTTTGTCAGCTGAGGACCTTCATGTTCTTGATCTAACTCAGCAATGGCCACGCTGGCATAGGTTTGGATTGTAACCTGTGTTTTTTCCCTTATCGACTTAATGTGACCAATGTTATTTATCTAATCTAGGGTTTTGAATTTCATGTAGAGTGTCTGTTCAGGGCCCTGGACCCGGACCACGTTATGGACATGTAATGGCTTTGGTGGGGCAGAGGTATCTAATGGCAATTGGAGGCAATGATGGTAACTATTCAAATGCCACTCCTTTTGCAATGTGTGCCTTGGTTGTTTTTGTGAGTAAAAATTTATTGGGTGTCACACTTCTTGGTCTTTGCTTTCCAGGAAAGAGACCTTTGGCGGATGTATGGGCCTTGGACACAGCTGCCAAGCCTTATGAATGGCGCAAGTTAGAGCCAGAAGGAGAGGGTCCACCTCCATGCATGTGTGCTTCTACCTCCATGAATTCTACTTTATTTGACTGATATTTTGTTGTCCCTATCTGCACAATAATTTTAAATTCTTAAAAACACGTGATAGGGTTTCTGTACTTTTTACCCTTTGACATCATGAAATACGTTGTGAAGACTGTCTGCATTAGCCAAACTGTTAAGTGGCTAAATCAAACACTTCATTCCAGTTTGCTTTTATATTAATTGATTTAAATGATGATTTTATAGATCTATTTTTTATTCATTAAATTGGTTTCATATTCATAGTTTTTTTAATATTTTCATGTCAAGTCCTGGATTTGATATTTTTCACCCGCTCTCTTTTCTTCAAGTAAAATTTGGCTATAAATATACAAAAATTAATGAAAGTTGAATTGTCAGAAATATTAAGTAGTCTTTCCATGTGGCAATAATGTCCATTTGTTTATTATTACTTTGTAAAGTTGGACTGTGGTGTTATTTGGGGTTTGCTTTAATCTTTATTCCTTGTGTGAGCAATGTGATTATAGAGTAGGCTCACATTCCTCTTCTAGTTGGTTTTATGTACGAAAACTAGAGTTAAACTGCAGCTCAAGTGGGGTTGTTTGAATTGAACCTTCATCTTAATTTGGTAGTTTTGAATAGCTTTAGTATTACTGTTCTCTGAAAGGAAGTTATCTCATTATTGCTTTCTTTTCATCAGTACAAGAGAACACTTAAATATCTTACCTTAGAACATATAAGCAAATGGATTATGTGTAGTGTAGACTTACCATATATTTATGAAGTTGGCTATTGTTTGGTGCAACTTGTCATGGTGTGATTGTCTTAATTTCCATTTAATCATGACTAGGTACGCAACTGCAAGTGCACGCTCGGATGGACTTCTTCTGCTCTGTGGAGGGAGAGATGCCAATAGTGTTGTGAGTTATTATCTATTCATTCTGTTGATTCATGAGACTTCTATTTTTTTATATATTTCTAGTATTCGACTTTCCTTTATATAGGATTGAGTTTGTTTGTGCTTTATTTTTTAAAATAAGTTTTTTTAATAAAATAAGCAGATTTTTTTTACCTTTTAATGTGTTTATCTAATCTGTTTATTTTAAAAATAAACAGTTTTCTGCTTTTTAAAGTAGTAAATCCTATCTGCATATTAAGTTAGTGATTTTCTTAATTTATTTCAGAAACACTTATTTTAAGTTTAATGAAACTGGTCCATAATAGAACAAAATCTGTTAATGGTTAATTGAATGTTTTTCATATTGATGTTTGCATTTAAATGATGAGAAACATTCAAACATTCCAAAACTACTGGAGTGCTTTTTGAGTTATTGAGTGTTCAAGTTCCAGTAGCTTTTCTTACCTGATTGTAGAATTCAATTATTTACAAATGGCATTCATAGTTGTGATCATTTTATGTTTGAGTTCAAATGTTGGCAGGCAATTGCTCCTATCATTGTTGCTTTCTGTTTTGGGCCCATCCTTATTCAGACTGACTCTAATTTTATTCCTATTTAATGTCAGTTATTTGTTGTGGCTGAATTATTTCTTCCTATACTTTGCTGAGAATATCATTTTACCACTTGTGTTTGCAGCCATTGGCAAGTGCATATGGACTTGCTAAACATAGAGATGGTCGTTGGGAATGGGCAATTGCCCCAGGTGTCTCACCATCATCAAGATACCAGCATGCAGCGGTTTGATTCAGTTTATTTTATTTTATTCTCATTTTTCATAGTTGAATATACATTCAGGGATCATGCTTAATTTAATGATTATAGGTATTTGTCAATGCAAGGCTCCATGTGTCTGGTGGGGCTCTTGGTGGAGGAAGGATGGTAGAAGACTCATCAAGTGTTGCAGGTGCTGATCATGGTGTAGCTTAAAGTTTTTGTTTGTTCACTACTTCTGTGCTTTTTTTGATATAACATGGATTGTGTGTTAATGGACTATTATTTTAATTTATTTTTACTTGGAGGCAACTTTTAGCATTATTCTAATTTAAGCTGTATTTTTGGATTCCTTTTCCTGTTTATAGTATTGGACACTGCTGCTGGTGTTTGGTGTGATACGAAATCTGTTGTTACCAGTCCAAGAACTGGTAGGTACAGTGCTGATGCAGCAGGAGGAGATGCTGCAGTAGAGTTGACTCGACGTTGTAGGCATGCAGCTGCTGCAGTTGGTGACTTAATTTTTATTTATGGTGGTTTACGTGGGGGTAAGATATAAATATAACATTTTGTGGGTTCATCCTACTGAATTTTATTTCCAATTTGATTGATATCATATGATATTTTTACCACTTCAGCAGAAAAAGAAATTTGATATTTTTTTATCAAATTATTACTTTGTGCTCCTACTTACAAATACTGCATGAGATTATTTTTCTGTTATCTTTGATTTACATGTTCTGTTATATAATAAAACTAGGTGAGAGAAAATTCCAATAATCTGAATTGCTGGATAATTTCTTCTTAGATGAAAAACAAACCTCGTGATCTGGGATTACAGATTTATGATATAATTTGACCATGATTGTGTTTTACCTAGTTTTTTCCTAGCTTTCCTTTTCTATAAGAGAAATTGGGCAAAAGACATTTGAAGAAGTCATAAAAAATTAAGGATCTTAATTTTTAAAGAAAAAAGGAGGGAGTAACTTTTGAAAAAAAAAGCTAACTGAAAGGGTTTTTAAAAATAAGTTTTACACCTTCTTAGCCTTACTCTCCCTCTCATCAAGAATTAGCCAAGGAAGGACAAATTGTTATTTTTTTAGTTTTACAAGGTTTCAAGTTAAAGCTCTCAAATGACTTTTATTTTTTAAATTTATGAAGTTATTGAGCTTTAACTTTAAAGTTGCTTTAGCCTAAGATTTATTTTATCAACTTTCTCTAACAACGAAAGTGATTTTCCTTTTGATCAAGTGGATAAAAGTTTTGCCCCAATTACTACTGTTCATGAAAATGGTCCTTCAATCCATGTTCATCTTGCAAGCTGAAATGTACGACTTCATCTGATGTATTTACTAGCTTTATGTTTGTTGTAATCGTTTTTAGTAAATACATATACTTTAAATTTTATTGTATGATAGTTTAATTATCTAATCAATTCATAACTTCAAGAGCTGGACTGACTGCAATGTATTGTGTTTATGCTTCAGGAGTCTTGCTAGATGACCTACTTGTTGCTGAAGATCTTGCAGCTGCTGAAACAACCGCTGCTGCTTCACATGCTGCTGCTGCTGCAGCTGCATCTAATGTACAAGCTGGGCGCTTACCTGGACGATATGGATTTGTTGATGATAGAACGAGGCAAGCAATTCCTGAGGCAGCTGCTGATGGCTCTGTTGTTTTGGGAAATCCAGTTGCACCCCCAATGAATGGTGACATTTATACAGATATCAGCACCGAAAATGCCATGCTTCAGGGACCTCGGTATAATAGCTGTTTTCATTTTATTGGGCAAGTATTTTGTGTTACTTGTTTGGCTTCATTCATCTGAAGGACTTTGAACAGGCGAACTGCTAAAGGTGTGGAGTATCTGGTTGAAGCATCAGCTGCAGAAGCTGAAGCTATCAGTGCAGCACTGGCTGCTGCCAAGGCACGGCAGGAGAATGGAGAGGCTGAAGTGCCTGATAGAGACCGTGGGGCAGAGGCTACCCCAAGTGGGAAACAAACATCTTCCTTGATCAAGCCTGATTCTGCTGGTGCAAATAACGTTACCCCTGGTGGAGTTCGGCTGCATCACAGAGCTGTGCGTAATATATTTTCATTAACAGGGAAAGTGTATTCTGCGGAGAAGTTTACATAAAGTATTTAGGCACATTTTTTTGTTGTGTTGAATTTTCTCCAGGTGGTTGTTGCTGCAGAGACTGGCGGTGCATTAGGTGGCATGGTTAGACAGCTTTCAATTGATCAATTTGAAAATGAAGGCAGGCGGGTTAGTTATGGGACTCCAGAAAGTGCAACTGCTGCCAGGAAGTTATTAGATCGGCAGATGTCTATCAACAGTGTACCGAAAAAGGTACAGATTCATCTCTACAACGAGTTATCAAATGAACATAAAATAATTGTATTTCATATTAAAAATATTAGAAAAAATACTTTGTAATTTGTCACTTGGTTGGTCAAGTTTATTAATCTTTCATTCATTTCCATTGCTTACTCCGCATTGCATTTTTTGGATTATTATTTTTAGGGGGTTTCTGTCTATGTTTACATTTATATTCTCTTTTGTTGGATTGCGAAGCATTCTTGCTTTGGCTTGTATTCAGATTCAGAATTGTTTGTAATGGATTTTCCTCACTTTTACAGGTCATTGCACACCTCTTAAAGCCTCGTGGATGGAAACCACCAGTACGGCGACAGTTTTTTTTGGATTGTAATGAAATTGCTGATCTTTGTGACAGTGCTGAGCGGATATTTTCTGGTGAACCAAGTGTTTTACAACTTAGGGCACCAATTAAAATATTTGGTGATCTACATGGACAGTTTGGTGATCTCATGCGCCTTTTTGACGAGTATGGTGCACCATCAACTGCTGGTGACATTGCGTAAGTTTCATAGCTTCCATTAATGGTTATTTGTTTATAATGGATATGGTTATAGTGGCATCATGTTGCTAGTGGCAGACCCATATATAGATGAGGGTGGGCAGTTGCACCCTGTCATTTTGTGAATTTACAATTAAATAAGTTAAATTTTCACGTTTTGCAACTTTTAATTTATATATTGACCCCACTATCAAGTGACAAGTTCATATATTAATATAAAAATCTGTGTAAAAATTGAGCAGACCCATTATATTATATGATAATATATATTTTTTTATATATAGTCCGCACTGTTCTTGGGTCCGCCACTGATAGTGACAACTATTCATTTAGCTGGCTATTCTGGGTCAATAAGGGCAGTTATTTTATTTGGGCTTGTTTGTTGATGTAAAAGATGTTCAATCAAAACCACAACCAGCTTTCTATATTTACCACCATTTTGTTTCTGTAGTTGTTTATTCTTGGTGCATTGTTGAAATCTTTGAGCAATTTTTACAGTATATAGATGTCTCATTTGATTTTTAAGCTTAACTCATTCTTACAAAACTGGCGTGTTAGGGAAGGATTACCCCCACTTATATACTGTAAATTGGCTTAATCTCTAGTCGACGTAGAATCTCCAACACACTCCCCTCACCTCGAGGCATATACATCTCAAGCATTGAACTAGATATTTGTGGGTGACACAATAGGGTCATCAAACCTTATTTTGATAGGTTCTTATATCATATTAAGAAGTAAGTTGAAGTCTAACTCATTCTTACAAAACCGACTTGTAAGGTGAGGATTGCTCCACTTATATACTATAAATTGACATTATCTTAAGTTGATGTGCGATCTCTAACATACCCCATTGTGTCAAGGAATGTATATCTCGTGTGTGGGTTTAGATATTCATGGGTGGTTCGATAGACTCATCAAATCTCGTTATCGGGCCATTATTGGACCACCCACGAATATCTAGATCCGTGCACAATATGTACATGTCTCGACGTGAGAAGAGTGTATTGGAGATCTCATGTTAACTAAACATAAGAATGATTTACAATACATAAGTGGAGACAATCCTTAACTTACAAGTCATTTCACAAAATTGGATCTAATTTTTTTGGTTTTTCTTCCCCCAATTACCTCATTCTAGTCTGCCAGAATTATGCTTCTTGGTGGGGTGTAGTAATTTGTCTTGCATGCCTAGTTAGCAAAAAAATGCATGATTCGCGTATTCCCTTTAAACTAAATGTAGAAGGCTTCTTGTTGTGTGAAGTTAAGGGGGGAAGTCATTGTCTTGTATATGGAAAAAGGTTGTTCCTGGATTCAAAACTATGATCAACCGGTCACCAAATCCCAACCTTACTACAATGATATAATGCATTTTTCTAGATTTTATTTCAATTCATATTAAAATTATTCCAGATTTCTAGATTTTTCTAATTGTAGTTCGCCCAAAGTTTGTAATTGTCTTTTCATAGACATGGTTTTAGTATAAATACAGGAGTTAGATTATTTATAGAACAATATTTAATCTCATTTGTAAAATACATCTTCTGTAAAATAATTTATATCTAATCTAGTTAATATAACACCAACAGGGCTATTATAATACTAGTTACTTGGGCATTTGATTTTCTCTATTGCTAATTTTGTATAAACGACTATCAGATATATCGATTATCTATTCCTAGGAGATTATGTTGATCGTGGACAGCACAGCTTGGAAACTATAACCCTTCTTCTTGCTTTAAAGGTACTCTTGATTGTTTAGGTTGTCTTTCTCTGTTTTTGTGTGAAGTTTGGTGGCCTCATGTTTATGCATAGTTCTGTGAATATTACAGGTTGAGTATCCCAACAACGTACATCTAATACGTGGAAATCATGAAGCTGCAGATATAAATGCACTCTTTGGTTTCCGAATTGAGTGCATAGAGAGGATGGTAAGGAATTTAACGTACCAGAAATTATGTCTTGTTTATATTGAACTCATCAACAATCATGTTTGTTGCTTATCAGGGTGAGAGAGACGGAATTTGGACCTGGCATAGGATAAACAAGCTGTTTAATTGGCTTCCTCTAGCAGCCTTAATTGAGAAAAAAATTATTTGCATGCATGGTGGTATTGGTCGTTCAATAAATCATGTAGAGCAGATTGAAAACATTCAGCGTCCAATTCCAATGGAAGCGGGATCGATTGTGCTTATGGATCTATTGTGGTTAGTGCATGTGTGCTATTGCAAGTTTATTGTGACTGTGTTTCGCCTTTCTGGTTGATAACATCATGAATTGTTTCTAGGTCTGATCCGACAGAGAATGACAGCGTGGAAGGACTGCGGCCAAATGCTAGAGGTCCTGGATTAGTTACTTTTGGGGTGAGTGCTCCTTACCTGTTGTCATTCTAGAAATAATTTTTCAATTTTCTTCAGTAATTTGGTTGTTTGTGTTTGTAGATGAAATAAAAAAAAATGTAAATAGAAAGTAATATCCTAACAGCTGTTTGTAATGAATGCCGTCACTTGGAATTTTCCACATGGTCTTGTTGAATGACTATCGTAATTTTTGACTTATCTTACCTGATATTCTTCTTGAACATCTTTTGTGATCATTTAATCATTATTTGTTACTTCAGCCTGATCGGGTGATGGAATTTTGCAACAACAATGATCTTCAACTAATTGTTCGTGCACATGAATGTGTGATGGATGGGTTTGAGCGTTTTGCCCAGGGACATTTGATCACGCTTTTTTCAGCTACAAATTATTGTGGTATGTTATTGACTTCTGTATTGCACTTTCTCACTCCTTTGATTATCTTCTCATCTAAATGTTGGCACTGCTTGCTCCAAAAGGTACCGCAAATAATGCCGGGGCAATATTAGTTTTGGGTAGAGACCTTGTTGTGGTTCCTAAACTGATTCATCCATTACCACCAGCAATTTCCTCACCAGAAACGTCACCAGAACGTCATATTGAAGATACATGGATGCAGGTACTCCCTCAAATATTTTTCATTAAATAGTAGTGTTTTTTAATAGTGTTGCAGATATTTAATTATTAATAATTTTGAGCTGATGTGATTTCAATGGCGCTTTTATTGTAAAATAAACACGTTTTTATTAATGCACACAGGAGTTGAATGCTAACAGGCCACCAACACCAACTAGAGGCCGCCCCCCAGTAACAAACGACCGAGGTTCGCTGGCTTGGATATAATGATCGATCATTAAAGAATGTGTCCAGAATATTTATGCCCTACTGGCTCGTGCTAATCAGCCTAGTTTTTAGTGTTTTGTAAATAGCATGATGCCATTTACGGGAGTCTCCGAACCTGTGAACTTAATCCCCGCACAAAAGTTTTGGTTCTCACTACTCCGTCAGCAGGCCTTGATAAGATACACGCTCGGTGTGCAAGGTTGGCAGCCACCGCTACGTTTACTTTGACCAGGCTATCAGTTCCCCCACCCGTTTGTAAATTGAGCATAGGTTACCAAATCAAGGTTATGGTTCTGTCATGAAGGCTATTTTTGTCTTCTATTCTTACATATTTTTTATTGCCCTTAGGCTATTGTTGAGGTTTTGTTAATCAAGAGGACAGGAGGGTTATATTTTTTTTTATGTGATGGTGAGATATATAAATCAGAAATCTTCTTTGGAGGGTCATGTATCATAGGTGTTGCTCTGTAATTTTCATCTTTGTACAATTAATTTTTGCGTGGATAATATTGTCCTACGAAGAATGTGAATTTTGATAATAGATTTTGCATTTTTTTTGCACTGTTAAACCTCTGTATTTTTACTTATCTTCCAGTTGCGCTTTTGATATTAACTATTGCTGTGCCTGGTAGCTAATGATCGAGTTTTCAGCCGACAAATAAAAGTTATTTATCCATTCATAGGATACAAAAAACAAAATCTTCAATTTTTCTCACTGTTTTTTCATCTTACTTTGTGCGCAAACGTTGATTTGTCATCGTATAAATGAAATTCTCCATAAACACGTCTAACCTAACATTACAATGCTTCAGTGCGGATGGCCAGTAGTCATAAGTTTGTTTTTTATATTTAATAATTCCTATGTGTCAGTATGGGGATGTAACGACGTCCTAGCATCCCACGAAAAAGGGACATTCATTCGCTGGAGGTGTACATTCCATTAACATAAATCGTATACAGGTAACAATCAAACTGATACAAAAGATAGCCTACATCAATGAGTTCTCTCGAACTCCTGGTTTAATTGATAGCTGTCATCATCTTCTAACAAATGGTAGAACCCATACCCCTAACCTCTTTTTACAGGCCTTTGAACGTAGGATTTGTTGGGGTCCTCCGTCTTAAGCTTCGGAGGGCGAATTTCCCCTTTCTTATTCTGCGAACATACAAAATGGTACATAATATTATTAATCTTAGTTCCAATACATGTCAGACGGAATAGTCAAGTATACGAGATATCTCACCTTCTTTCCACCCTTCATAAAATCTCTCCAGCTGGATACCTGATGATGAATTGCATTAATTTATAAGAAAAAAGTACGGCATGCCAAGAAAATTCAGCTTATTTTTTAAACAGACGATGAAAAAGCATGATAATATTTAAACAGCTTCAAGGCAAGTAAATGCAAGAATCAAAACAAGTCATGCCTATAAAATTCAGATTATCTTTTAAACAGCTTCAGATAAAAGACAGGTGTAGGCTTAAAGTGCAAGAATTAAAAACGGAACCCTTGTATCAGTTGAGAGGAGAGGCTGCTCATCAGTTGTGACTAAACTTAGTAATAAGAGGAATGATACATTGACAACCTGCTTCAGTATACAACCTCTATGATGATATAAAAACTCTATGATAATATAAAAAAGGGTATTGTCATATCATACAAAAGTTGAAATTTTAGACAAAGAAAAAGGGTTGTATGCTAGAACAAGGTTGTCAATGTATCATTTTTTTAGTAATAACTACTAGACCATTTAACTATTTTCTACTGTATCCCCAGCGATGGTGTTACTTATGTTAAAAAATTCTTAATAAATATCTCATTATTTTACCAGATATACTGGCACTTTAAAGATAACCATAATACAGAAAACCAGAAGAATATGTTGAACGTGAACAAAATATTGCCAAATTCTGGAAATCTTTATAACTTCATTGTAGATATCAAAGAAACACATCAGAAAAAAAAATGCTTTAGCCAAAGGTTTGATGTATAAAATGAAGTTTAAAGATGAAGTCATAGAAAACTAACCCTCTTCTCTCGTGTTCCTTCCCATTCCTCCTCGTGTTCACGCTTTCTTTTCCACATTTCTTTTTGTTCCTCTTCATCCTTTTTCAATCTGCCTTCCTCCTCAGATATCTAAATAATATCGAATAACTTAAAAGGAATAAATTATCTCCAAATGATCCCGCTGACTTGTTACTAACATTTTCAAAGACACGTGAAAATTTGGAAAGGGTGGATTAGAGCATACCCTCATTTGCATTTTTCTTCTCCTCCATTCTTGTTCTGTTAATAGTTCACGAACTTTGACCTTGAGATCCTGCTTGAATTCCTCTGACTGTTCATATTGTTTATCATATTTTCCCTGAGAAAAAAATAAAATGAATTTCTTAAAAAGCAAGGGTATTGTCTCTTAACAAATAGTGATAGACTGAGTTTTCAATATCAAAGTCTAGTAATCGTAGCATTGAGTGTGTAATCGGATCACTAGGGAGGTACAGACAGACACCACCAATAAGCAACACACACACAAGGGGAGACTATTCTAATATTCTAGGTTGCAAATTCTGGTGTTAAAGATCTTAAAATTGCAAAAGAACCTTTATAAAATTATGCATACCTCTTCAACCAGAGACTTAATTTTTGAAGCTGTATCTTTCTTGAGCTGTTTCTTCCTCTTTGCTCTAAGTTCTTCTGCAGTTCATATCGATGATAAAATTAGTTCTTTTCTTTAATATGTACCTAGCTTTCCCATGAATAAGCATTTCTTCTAGGGGGGGCGCATAAAAAGAAACAAAAATAAGAAGATAAATGGGAAAAGAAAACACAACAAAAGAAAGCTTGATCCCAAGTCACAATTTTGGGGTTTGCAATGAGGGAAAAACACTACTTTTGCTAGAACGACAAAGATAGTAAACCAGGTATCACAATAATTCAGAACAGGCTACAAAGCTTAGCGGAAACAATAAGCACTTTTAAGACACATATTCAGAACTAGATTCCAAGCACAAAAGACAAATATAAAACTAACCTTTGGCTGAATTAACTTGGCTAAGAAGGTAATCTCTTTCATTTTGATCCAGTAATAACTGTTGAGCTTTTGCTAATGCTGCATCCATTCAAGTAAATACCACAGCAAATATTAAAAAATATAAACTTCTATTTTTCTGAACCCTATAGCTGAAAAACTACTACTTTAGATCATTATGTTAGAAATCACATTCAAAATACAGAATCAATTTGATCACACAAAGAGTAAAAAAATAGGATCCAGCTTCAGACTCTCCAATATTGTAGTTGTAACCAGTAAGTAAAGGGGTAAATATCGAACCAAATAGCAGTTGAATGACACATAAAATACCAATGGTAATAGGTTAAGCTGAAGTAGATACAGAAGATAGTACAAAGTGGTAATTAATAACAGTATCTACTACAAAAAGGTAAGTACAAGAATACGTTGAAAGAACTGTTTATAAATTCACAGTAGTATGTCTCCTGAAGCTATATCAAAGTAACTGTGAGAAAAAGGATGCATTCATAGGGGCACACACTATTACTAATTTTGAACCCTATTTTCCATCATATATGCCGAGGAAAGAAGTAATCTCTCCCAATATGTCAAAGCTTTTAGTCAATAATTATTCTAAAAGTAACATGGCTCAGTACATTTATGCACTTATTTGTCTTCCGGAAGGAAATTACAAGTTTTGGACTCAAGCTATAGTCCCTAAGTAAATTATGTCTTTGATTGGAGAGGTATGTAGAACTTTACTAGTGTTTTACCATTCTCTGCTGTATGATCACAGCAATTGCTTTCAGGACTCTGGATAGTAAATAAAAAAGACATGTTTTAAACAATAAAGTAACAAAACATAGTTCTATTTGAAATGAATGGGGCCCAACTCAACCCCAAAAGCTAGTTCAAGAGCGAAAAATTGCTTAGTCTAATGCAAAGGTTACTTTGTCTATTTTCCTGGCTGATGTGGGACATCTTAGCTCAACTCCAAGACCACTGGACATCGAAATGTGGCTCAATATCTAGATTGAGTATGCCGCGATACCATAATAGATATAAACTATGCCTAACCAAAGAAGCAAGTTCACGGGGTGAGGATTTTCTGTCTTATAAGGACTACAATGGCAACGTTCATAGAAAATATGGGACAATCAACAAGTTTAAATAAAGATAAACAAGTAAAATATTTAATTCTTCGGAGGCTATCATAAAGCATGTAGTCATGTACCTCCAAAAGCCTCCTTTGATTGTGGATGCTTACATTTGTCAGGGTGAACCATCAATGATAACTACACAAGATTGGCAAAAATATGTTAAGAGATAAGCCAGCAGACGAGTTGAAGCAGCCCTCAGTACGAGGAAGACATTACCTTGCGGTACTGTTTTTTCACATCATCAATTGATGAATCAAATGATAGGTTTAGATACTCAAATGGATTCAGCTTAAAACAAGAGAGAATCCTGTGAAGAAAATCAAAACCCAGAGAATGTTGATTAGAAAGTAGAAACAATACCAAATTTATTGTTTTCAACATAAATATTTGGTAATAGCGATTACGAATCAAGACTATCTTTAAAATTGCAGATTGAAGAATATATTTGTTTAAAGTTCACAACTACACAAGCTTGCGCCCTTTCTTCAGCCATTGTTCATCATTAATGAATGAACCATCAATTACTAATTTCAGCTCCATCCTCAGGCCTCCTTGCAAGTTTGTTACATCTTCCGTCAAAGATAATACTCAATTTATTCCAGCCAGCGAAGAGCACAACATACAATGCTAGCATTATGTACACTTCAAATAATTCTCTCAAGTTGTAATCAAAGGCCAATCATATACTCATGCGAATGAATTTGCTTCTTCCCGGCATAAATACATAACGGCAGACCAAACGTTGATACTAAAATTCGCCGGTATTACGAAAAATCTGACAAAAATATCGCATCTATGAAAAACTGAAATTCAAACACGAAAGCAAAATAAAATGCCAATCACATATCTCCATCCTCACGCGGACGCATATCATCAACGTTCCAACAAATCAACCGACAGAATTTTGTATCACGCAAAAAATCTCAGCTGGAAGCTTCGGCGGTCCAAATCAAAATAATTAAAAAAGCAAACACTTCAAAACCACAACATAAATTCTCCAACAGATACAATAATTAAACAGGAACAACTATCCAGAAACCCTAACCATGACCTAACCTAAACATGTAACATCAACGCACGCATACATTAAAAAAATTACACGAAATAAAGAGAGATTGCAGAAAAACAAATTCAGAAGCACACAACGAGACAGCGAAACATACGCAGACAGAGAGAGACGTAGAAGTACCTGAGGACTTCGTTGTCCCTCTCAACTTCGCTAACTTCGGCGAAGAAGTTTTTGAGAAGCAAATCGTCGCTGACGGTAGCCGCGTGGTTTATGTCTCCCATTTCGCTTCGGTGGAATTCACTATTCAATTCAATTTTAGCTTTGAAAACGAGATTCGCCGATCGTAACTCTCAGAATCCTCTGGAACCTCTCTACTCACGAACCACAGTTTTTGACGCCGTATGTATGGCTTACAATTACATAATATTCTAGCGCAGTGTTTGTTTTATTTTCCCTTTATTCCTGAAAAAGGGCTTTTATTATCTCTAGTTCAACAATCAAACTACGCTTATTACTCTATATCCCTTCCGTCTCCTATATCACTAAAACGAAACGTCGTTTTAGAGCTGGTTCAAGTTAGTATCAAGTAATTATTATAAAAAAGAGATAAACATTAATATGCACTTTTAATATCTCTTATTAATATTTCATTTTTTTATTTTATTTCCGAAAAAGGAAACACTTTAATGGTTGGTGTAGTTGTTTCTTAAACAATCATATTACCCTCATTAAATATCTTTATATATAATTGACATTACCCATTTTATTTTATCAGTTATAAATTAGATGATACATATAACAGTTTTCTTTTATAAATGATAAACCAATCTTTAGAACCAACCTCTGGCACCACTCCCATTTTTTTATGAAGATCATATGGTTTCTGAATTGGTTGTGCAATCGAAAAACCAAAAATAAATTGCTGATTATGTAATTATTTTTTAAAAGGAAATGATCTTCAGATTGCAAAAATTTTTTTTTTTCCAAATTATACCATTCGAAAGACATTTTTAACTTTCAAATTATCTAATTTGAAAACGATAAACATGAAAAAAAAAATCTGAAAATGACAAACATGTTTAGAGAGTGTAAAAGAAATGTATGAAAGTCATGAAAGAAATACTCTTAAAGCAATGGTATATTGGCCCACTTCAATTGAATTTGGGCTTTTGAGTGTTTCTTAAGATTATTATATTTTTAAAATGATTATGTGCCTTGAGGGCACATGCCAACTGGTATTAAATACCCATTTTATTTGCCAACTCATGACGATTTTTTTTTCTGCTCTTCCATGTTTTTCTTCAATAATACCATATTTTAAAAATATTTAAATTATTCTTTAATGTTTTTAATTAAACAATTGAAATTTGGAGACTTCCTAATTATAGAATTCGAAATTAAAATTTGTGATTTTTATATATTTTGGATTGTGCAAAATATGCATTTTTGAATTGTACAATATGAAATGCATATAGATTATACAACTAGATTGCATAAGTACTGTACATTTCAAAATGAAAATTTTGTATTTTAGATTGTACAATCTAGATAAATATTTTTAAAAAAAATTATGCCGGACAACATCATTAGGTGTAGAAAGAAATCACCCTAACTCACAAATAGAAAGATACAAGATAATAAGTATATATA
>Ga0123341_1001451_pt1 | contig 17831 bp, 8 predicted proteins | sample Turbeapinknodule_FD_89959 | JGI IMG/M metagenome (GOLD analysis project Ga0123341, IMG submission 89959) | Root nodule microbial communities of legume samples collected from Mexico - Turtle bean Mexico pink nodule | ecosystem: Host-associated > Plants > Roots > Nodule | place: Mexico: Nepantla...
ATATATATATATATATATATATAATATTAGATGGGAGGAAAGTTTATTAGAAAGATGAAAGAATAAAGTTATAACCTTAATGAAGGGTAGAGATTCAATTTATTTATTTTTTATTTAAAGTGCACTTGCTCCTCGGTTTTCTCTCCCACCACCTAACAATTCCTTTTTTTTTTTTATTTTAAACTTGGTCTCATCTAATTGTCCTCTGTTCATGTTAATTGGTATTATTTGAGATCTCTGTTCATTAAAAATATAATTAAATTATAATATATTTTAAGTTAATTTATATGGTTGAGTTAAATTTTAATCTTATTTTCTTAATATGATGTTAGAACTGTAAGACGCGTCCTCTTAAGAATGACAAGTGTTATTGACACATTTTGCATTGTGGAAATTGCAATATTCCCAAACGCAATTTCATGCTAAGGCAACGTTCTTATCCATTTATTGTAAATAATGGAACGAATGCAGTGAAAATAAAATATATATAAATAGGTACTCTCATTTTAATCTAAACTAAGGATTATTATTTTATTTTTCTTAATATACTTTTCTCCTCACGTGATATACTTCCTTTATGTATATTTTAAAAATGACAGCAGATAGTGTAAATATTAAACTGAGTCAGTGCTGCTGAATAGTGCGTCCTTTTTTATAAATTAAGCAAAATATATTAAATTCAATAATTTGGGAAAATAATAAGTGATCACAATGATTATCCTTAATAATTTAACCCTAAAGTTGGAAAATAATAAACTACGTCCATGTTCTATTTTTTGTTTACTATATAAATTTGCAAACATATATATATATATATAAATTAAAAAAGCATTTCAGCTTTTTGCAAGAAAAAAAAAGAAGAAGAAAAGAATGAAGCGAGAAGCACCCCACGTGCGCCGACACGTGACCCGAAGTCCCAAGGGTACGTTTGGTGGTCTCGCGCTGAGCCCGAAAGCACCTTATCTCTGGCACGTGCGACGAATGCGCACGTGTCTCTGATTAGACTAGATCATTACACCAAATCAAATCCTTGTGCTTTGGATTAAATAAATATTTGAAGGAAGATTTAAGATCGCACGCACATGCGAGGCACGTGGCGTTTATATGTCCACTTTGGAGGCGCCCAGAGCGACGCCGTCAAAGCCTTACACGCTAAAAGAAATAACACTTACCAACACGATACGTGTACACTACCGTCCAAATTCACAACATAAGTTAAAATAAATTCTGGTGAAATGCCATAACAACCCCCAAACTAAATGCTTTTAAACAAAAAAGGCTTAGATTTGAATTCAAATTGGAGGAGGTGTGGATGAACAGAAGCTCTTAGTTAGACGAGTTTGGTCTTGTCCACACCTCAAACTCTTGTCTATTTTCATAATACATAATTCACATGTGAGAGCAAAGTTTCTTCAAACAGTTATTTAATGTTTTTCGGTAGTAAATTACAACCTACATTCACATCATAATTATTAAATTTTTATTTCTGTCTTATTATACATCAATTACAAATACAAATACAAAATCTCTTTAAATAAATAAAAAATTATAAAAAAAATACAATGATTAAACTTATTACACTCAACGTAATGAAAAAAAAATCATGGTTAAATAATGAAAAAAAAAAATATGTTTAATTCAGATTAAAAAAAAAAGGAAAAGAAGTATGTGATTTAATGGAAGGGGTGGTGAGTGGGGACCATTGACAGAATGGAAGAGAGGGTGGTGTTGTTTTGGAATGGCATACATACATACATTGATGAGAGACAGAGGTGACTCCAACAAATAGTGAGGTGGGGGCATCATCTCCATTCACAGCTCACCTCTTTTGTTTTATAATTCATTTTCCCATCCATTACCATAAGCCATGTGATTCTTTTTGGAGACTTGTTGCCGCATTTAAGTTCTCCTCTTCAACTACACTCCCATTAAATTTAATAATACACATTTCTCAACATTTCAACACTAATTCCTATACTATAACTCTTCAATCACTCAATTCTCAACTTTTTTTTAGTTTAGCAAAAAAATTAAATAAAGAACAAAACAAATTCAAAAATGGAATTTTTTAACTTCCTAGATATACCAAAAAGTAAAAGAAAATAGTGAAAAAAATAATTTGTTTTGTTTGGTTGGAACTAAAAAAAAGTGTCTAAAATATATAATATGAATAATGTAAATAAAAAGGAGTTGATATTAATATTGTAAAATAACATATTAAAAAGTAAGGTATAAGTCTCAAATTCTATTATATACATATATACACATTTTCAAAAGTATAACGTTAAAAACAATTCAATGAATTCAAAAGGAAAGAATGATATTAAAAATAACAAAAATATTGTTTGTAATATATTAAAACTTATAAAAAAATACATATTGTTTATATGATATAGAATAAATACGTTACTTAATTGAATTACACATTTAAAAATAATATGGTTATTTTAATTTAAAATATTTTATTATGTTAATTATTATCAGTAACCTATGTAGCACAAACACTGATACGGACACTGATCACGGACACGAAGATACGTATAATATCCAAAATGTAGGACACGAGGACGGATCTATATATTATATAATTATGAATTATATAAATTAACAATAAAGATTTATGTGCACAAGTATGTTCCAGATTATTTTTTGGAGCAGAAGGATTTGTTTCTTATTTTTATAATCATAATAAAATTTTATACAATAAGTTTGAGTTTTTAGAAAATTAATGTATTTTTTTTAAAAAATTGTGTTAGAACCGTACTAGAATTGTCAAAAACCCAACAAATAGTTTCTAAATTGAAAATTTCACGGATACGTATTCATACGAGTGTCGGTGTCCGATATGACTATCCGACACCGACACGTCATTTAAGAGAAGTGTCTCAGTTTCATATTCGTAACACTCTTCATTTTGTTGGGATATGTCAAAATATGTCAAAACTAAATTATCCAAAATTAAAGATAAAGACCGAAAAATATTAAAAATATATCATCAATAAAGTGATAAAATTTTTGCAATAATCGAAATCATCAAGCAGTATCATTAATATAAAGTTATTATGATTTTCACTAATTAAAATCAGACAGGATGATATTTATAAAGATTTAAAATATATTTAAATTTTAAAAATATTAATAATGTTCAAATCTTGATTAATTTGAATTTGTATAGATGATGTGTCTTGATTTTAGTATTTTTTATAATTTCCTCTTAAATTTAAAATGTCTTGTGTTTTTAGTTTAGTCTTTATTGCAATTTAATATTGATCATTAACAAAATATGCCATTTTCATCAAATGTGTTATTTAAATTTGAAATTTCCCGTAGATACACGAAAAACTTGTTAGTTCAAATAAATCCCAACATGATTTAAATTTCCTCTCAGTAAAATAAACATGGATACAATAAACTTGATACAAAAGAAATCGTAAGATTGAAAATGTGACTTCATCACAATACTTTTTTTTTCGTAAAATTTAATTTTATAACCATTAGAGTAAATGTTTTTGGTAGACTTCCAAAAGAATGTAAAATTATTTTCTTAACTTTTTTTTAATAAAACCTCTTAAACCATCTTCAATAATATCTATATATATGCATAAACCTTAGATACATGATCTTATTGATAGAAATAATAATAAATGGTTATAAGAATTATTAACTAATAATTTAAGTTAGTGGTCATAGTTTAAGAGTATGAAATTGTACTAATATATGCTAAATGTGTGTACCGAACCCATTTAATAATATTGAGTGTTCATTCTCTAGTACTTAATTTTTTTTTATAAATAATGTGTAAGGAAAATAAAAAAATAAAATAATATAAGAAAATTTACAAGACAGTCCATAGCATTATTCTTCTCTCTTTATTACCCGCGTGTTTAAATCTAGAATTTAGTTATGATATTTTTGGCATTTACATTTATAGTAACTAAAAGTCTAAAATGCCTATGACTACCTAGACAAAAAGTAATATTTCAGTACTACTAATTGAATAAGAATGGAATGTTATTATAACAGTTTTCATTTGTTTTTTCACACTTAATTAGTTATGCCAACTTTATGTTTTTTATCTTTTTAATATTATGTTATTTTCTCGTCTCGTCTTTCATTAGTTATCTATTTTGTCCTTTCTTTTTCTTATCAATGTACACAAATTGGGTGTGAAATTTTTAACCTCCATAACCAAAACAAGGGATGTGAATCTCAGGTGGTGGTGGGTGATGTACTATAATGGATATAAATATATTGGAGGATAAGACTTTTTCGTTTATGAAAGTGTAACTACAAACTAACCTTAACAAGATTATTTGGAAATCTTTTTTACTATATGAAGCACACCTTTTGTTTTGGTCCGCCTTTGTTTTTGGTTCTCCTTTTCAATCAAATGTTTTGATCTTGGAGGAATGAGGTATCTGTTGGAAAAAAATCAGAACTAATTCTTCCTCTTTAATGTAGATATAAAATGGGCACTTGTGGAAGCAATAAACACATAAAGAAAATAGAACAAAAGAGGATAATGACACTGAGCAAAACTTTCTCAACTTGAAAAGTAAAACTCGCGGGAGCTAGTCCAGAAAATGTCTCCACTATGAAAGTAGGATTACAACATTGGTTTCCCTCACTTTGTGAGGATAACACTTAATCTCACCCAACAATAATGGAATACAAAGTCCCGCTAGCATCTCACTAGGATTTCCAATCTCACACCATGGTGGATATCTATTCTCTCATTTCTCTCTATGTTGCTCTTCTCTCTTGCTTTCCTTTCCCTTCCTCACAAGTTCCCTTTATATAGAGAATGAGAAGAAGGCTTATCACATAAAGAGATAGTGGATAATTAACACTTATCACATTTTCAAGAGAGAGTTACAATTCCAAGACTTTTGGAATGGTCATCATTGAATATATTCAATGGATTAGTTATCAAGATTCATTGGTCGTGATCCTCATTAAAATAAGAAGGGATACCCAACAATATCTACAAAAGCATTTTGACGTTCAAGTGAGATTCTATTTTATAATTTGTTTGTAATAAGTTTGTTCAAAGGTCCTTTACCTGCGGAGGTTGCCTCATATTTATACTATTTTAAGATGGACATTTACTTGTGGGCCTCGTGCAAGTTCAAGATTCTAAGGCCCATGGTTAAACCAACTGATTTGGTACCTTATTAATCACTGTAATTTTGCTTAGCCTCCTAATTTCCCGTAATCATAACTTTATTATTGTTTGTGGTATTCTAGTGGTCCTTGTCTAGGTCGAGATGTGGGAGTTTTCGGCATTGCATGCCCAATCTTTTATATGTCAAGATGAAGTAGTATTAGGTATTGCAAAAGTTAGGAATTCTTGATTGGATATTGTATACTGGCCTCCCAAGCTCGAGTAGGTGAAAAGTTGCAAAAGGTATTAAAGAGAAAAGTTCCATTTCTTTCCAGAGATATGGTGGGTACTACCATATTTGTCTCCCATGCTCGAGTAGGTGAAAAGCTACAAAAGACTTGAGCAAAAAAGAAAAATCCATTTATTTGTTAGGATATCTCCTAATTTCAAGATATGGTGGGTGTTATCATACTAACCTTCTAGGCTCGAGTAGGTGAAAACTTGTGAAGAGTCTTGAAATATAGGGAAGGGTTGCAAAGAGTCGAATAAACCTAAAGAAATGTGCCCCATGAATGTGTTGTCATAATGGTACAATGTGGATGTGAAACGTCATCAATTTAGGTTGTTAGATCCGAAGCAATTTGACAGTTGGGGATTTGTCGTGCTTCGTTGGCACTTATTGTTTAAGACCTATAAATAAGGGTTTAATATGACATTGGACCCATTTTTTCTTTTAATTTTGTCCAAGATCAGGAGCAGTGATTTAAGGTTTCCGTTGAGAAGTGTAGCTGATTTTCTGAGGTAATTATGTCATCTAGTGTTTTGGATTCTAGTTCTGAGGAGTTTTCGTGGTTGTCAGCGATTGATAAGTGCTAGTTTGAGGGTGCAATAGAGGCCATGGATTTGAGTTCAAGTGTGAGTTACAATGAGATGACATCCCTATGTCCAAAGATCTCGTGGTGGGAATAACCATTGAACCTGTAGAGGTAGTCGATGAGGTTTTTAATGTTGCGGCCTAGGTAGCAACAAATAAGGTTGAAGAAAGTATTTCTTTGAGATCAAGTTATAAGTGGGTTGATTACAATGTCCAAAAATATTTTTTTAAGTACAATGGACGTTGGTTCTTAGGTCTTTTGTTGCCAACGTAGATATCCTAGAGGTGGGTATTGAGGATGAGGTGATTTGTTTTTGTCATTGTCAAGCAATTGACAATGCATGTCATGACCGAGAGGATTCGAAAAATGATTTTTTCTTCTTTTGTGTGTGTTTTTTTATTGGTGTTTATGTTCGATTTCCGCTGGACAAGTTCAATGTGGGGTGCTTCGTGTGCTACCCCTTCACAACTTCACCCAAATAGTTGGACTTCTTTTCAAGTGTTTCACATTTTATGTTTAGTGTTGAACATGAGAGTTGGCTCTCAAGTTTTTTTACACTGTTACAATACTCATCCTAGCAAGCAAGTAGGTTGGTTGTCACTAATCGGCCAACTGAAGTAATATCTTCTAGCACCTTGTACGTTGTCATATAAGAATTTTAAAGGTGGAATTTTCAAAGTCTTAGTTGAGGGAGAAAGGCCATGAGTATTTTTATGATGAGGATAAGTCTAAGTTCCCGTTTTATTGGACGAGGAACTTGGTTAAATATAACTCTTGGTTGAGATCCATGATAACGGCCAAGCACATGAGTACCCTCGTGCTCGAGCAACTTCCGAAGAAGTTGTCCACCTGAAAACTCCCCAACTTTACTTGTCCCCTGTTGTTGGGTGGACCTTGATAGCACGTGATATTTTTTTTTTTGCATTTTTGGAATTTTTTGGATGTTTAACATTTCTTAATTTCCCCCCTTCTGTTGATATCATGGGTTTTGTCAATCTAAAAGAGAAGATGTATGTTAAGGAACTTTGTTTAAATCAAAAACCACCTTTAGTGGAAAAAGGTGCCACTTGAAGTCGTTGGGGAGCAGGGAAAGGGGTTTGGTTGTCCTCGAGTGGCGAAAGACCAAAAAAAGCACAAGAGAAGAGATAAGACTTCTCAAAGGTCACATGAGAAGTTTTCATCTTCACGGTCGTCAAAGAGGAGTCATGGTCCTAGTGAGACATATGCTCCCCTTCTCGGAGGTGTTTTTTGCAAAGCTAAGGGTGGCCGAAAAAAATGTCATTTAACCTTAGTCAGGATTTGTACCGATCGACAACCGCAACAAAGCTTGTGGACATGGTTGTATAATTTTTTGGCCAAATGATGCTCATCAAAAAATGGCTCAACAGGAGGTGTCAAAAGGGGTACGTGCTTAAGAGTTGAAAAAACTAAAGAAATAGTTGGGGAAGTCCTCTAGCTCTTTAAAAGATGCTCTGTAAGCAAACACTTATTTGGTTGATAAAGTTATGAGTTTAAAGGATGCACATTCACATTGGAGGTCCAAGAAGTTGTCTTTATCGACAAAAGTTTCAGAGTTGACTACTGATGAGAAAAGGCTTCGCACAAAGGTTGAAGGTTTGCAGCAAAACCTCATTGATATGACCTTATTGCACCATGTCGAGCAGTTTCAGAATGAATGGTTGAATAAAGATTTTTAGAAAGCACAACAAGTATTCTAGACCAACACAAGCTCATTGTGTATATACTCAGTTTGTTCTTTGGAAATGCACTTCAATAGAGTGGTTGAGTACCCTTACTTATAAAGATCACCTCTTATGGAATGAAGCATGTCACCTTCTTTGCCATATCTTGGCCAAATGGATCTTTCTCATTCAATTTGGCAATTTGGAAATCTTTGATCGGTGGGTTTGTACAATGTTTATTGAATAATGGTCTCATGACATCCTTTGTTTTTCATGTTGGCTAGCTTTAACATGTCTACTCGAGAGTTCTTTTTTCCAGGGATGTTCTTTATAGTTCATTCCTCAAAACCTTGCATTAATCGCCTGACCAAGTGATACTATCACATCAGTAAGGGATCTTTGACTTGGAAATCTTTAGTGATGTGACCTACCATCAATTGTGAGTCACTTTAGACTATATCTTCCATGCCCCTATATCCTTGGCGAATGTCGACAAGTGTCTCATACTTGGCCTAGTTGTTTGATGTTCTGAACTCAAGGTGTAATGATTGCTTTATCTTTTTTTTTTCCCACAGTTCTCCAGAACTATCCTAACTCCACTCGCCTTTTTGTTGGATGACCCGTCAACATGTAACACCCATGTGTTAGTCTGGGTGATATAATCGCTCTATAACTTGACTGAGAAATTAGTCAGGCACTAGGACTTGATTGGACCTCACGACTCATATATGATTTCAAATTTTAATAGTTCGATTGCGCATGCAATCATGCATATGTAAGCTTTAGTTTGCACAATATTTTAGACGTTTTCTAAGATCGATAGGTAGAGTAGGATATCTTTTTTGGGCATTGGCTTACTAAGAATGGGTGGGGATGACAAGAACATTTGGACTTTTACGAAAGCTTTTCACACTTTTCGTCCCATTTGAAAGTCTTGGCCTTTTTCACCAACATGACAATCCATATAGTCTTTTGTGTCAACCTGAGCAAGAATCAAGAAAGGGATGTCAACCTCCCCCAACCTCTGCAACTTTTCTAGTTTGGCCTTGATACCCCAATATGTGAGAATGAATCCCATAAATTTTCTCCCTTACTCCGAAGATGCATTTTTTTAGGTTTAACCTCATGTTGCAACTTCTGAGTTGAGAGAAGATTTTGGCCAAGTTGGCCACATGTTGCTCAATTTTGACTAACTTCACTACCATGTCATCAATGTCGACTTCCATGTTCCGACCTATTTGATCTTAAAATACTTTTTCATCATCCTCTGATATATAACTCTCACATTCTTCAATTCGAAAGGCATTAGTAGTTTTTTGCTTAGGTAATAAAAATAGTACTTTCATTGTATGAGGCTAAGATAGGGGTTTGGTTGTATCCATAATACATGCCTAGGAAGCTCAAGACTTGGTGCCATACGACTCCACCGATGAGGCGATCAATGCTCGAGAGTGGATAAGTGTCTTTAAGACAGACTTTGTTAAGGTCAGGGTAATCGATACACATTCAACATTGGTTCTTTACTAACACGACATTAGTCAACCACATCGTATACTAGACCTCTCAGATGAAGACGACCTTCAACAATTTCTTGACCTCCTTGTTCGCTAGCCTATAGGGGTCAATCTTAGGAATGTCTGCTATTGTCCACACAAAAAGATTCATTTTTCTTGTAGCACCTTAGTAAGGGAATGAGCATCCTATTCTCTTAATTGTCCTCCCATCTTGGTTGTTGGCTTATCGATTTCCAACGAACAAGTGATCGTCTCTTGCTTGGCTCCATTATAACGTCATTATTTGTGTGGGGGGTCAAGGTGGGTCATCGCTACCTTTCTTCGACTAGTGGTATGAGTTTGTGGTAGAATAAAGGGTTAACCTTGAGGCTAATAACATAAAACTCTCTAGTTGTTCTCTGGTCAACATGAAATGTAACTACTTCACCTTGTTTTGAATGTTCATCGAGATACCTTGGTCTACCAACATTTTCATCACTGCAAAAATTGGCCACCTCGATTGTGATGACCATTAGGTCATGTTGGTTGAGGTATATCGCTTGGAAAACATCATTAGTGAATCTTATGTTTGACATGCTTCTCTGAGGCTTGGTTGTAACCGCATTAACGAATTGAACTGTTCGTAAATGTCTCTTTCTTGTTGACGAAGTATCACCCCACTAGTGAACCCTCCCAAGATGGTGTTGATAACTCCTCATAAAGGAAGAACTCTTCTTCTATCATCTTTGGTATCTTAGTGTAGTCAGCATTCTCTTCTCTCTCATTTATCAAGACCATGCACTTATGTACGAAGCATTTTCTCGTAATCTCTGCGCATGTATCTAAGTAGGTAGTCAAATTGCACTAACTCTTTAATCTTGTCACTCAATGCTACACACTCCTCAGTCGCATACCCACAATTATGATGGTAGTGACAATGTTTGTTGTGACAATGTCAAGAATTTCCATGGAGTAGGAAGTAAATCAACACTTAGAGCTTGCTCGAGTATCTTTGTTATATCTACATTCAACGACGTATAGTGATTGAAGCAGAGTCCTCAGACTGACTCTCTTGGACGTCTTCCAGGTTGCAGCTATATTGGATTGAACTAGGTTTGGTTAGTCTTTTTCTTAATTAAGGATTCTACCAGGACTTGATTCCAAAACTCTTTAAACTCTTTTAGTTGTATGAACTTAGCTACTATCTTTCTTAGTCTCTCCAAGTTTAAGGTCGACTTTTTGCACAAGTTGTTGGAGAAGGGACCTAACTTCAAGGCGGTTACCATAGGTTTTATGGTGATTTTAGGGCTCATGTTTCGGATGTTCAGGGCCACCTTAGCAAACCTCTCCATGAAGACACTAAGGATTCAGTATTCTCCTATTTGATGTTGATAAGTGTTATGGATGTTAGGTGACAATGTCTATTGGTGGCAAATCAAGCTTCAAACATTGATACTAGTGTGTCAAAACAATCAATAGACTGTGGGGGTAAACAAGTGAACCAACTACATGCAACCTCTTTAAGGGAAGTTGGGAATACCCTACATAGAATAATGTCCTTCAAGGTGTATAGGCTAACCCGGGTTACATAAATATCTACGTGTTCATTTGGATCCATCCTTCTGTCATATTACTTCAAGGATGGGTTTTACCAACTAGGTGGAATGTTGGTCTCCATGATTCACTCGGTGAAGGGGTGTCGTCATGATGACAACTTGAAAACCATTTGAACGACTTTGAGTTATAAGATTATTGTTAGTCTCGCGGGTCCAGACATGAGGTGACAGGCTAGAAACAACTAGTTTTTCTCGATTTGAATTGGATTTCAAGGGAATCGTGTCATTACTATCCAATTTGTCCTTAGTCGTGTGTTTTCTTCCTGTAGTGCGTTTATTTCCTCTGTGTTCTTCCTTTAAATGGTTTTGATCTCCTACTGCATTTCTAATAGTAGGGTGATGTGGTTAGTCTAATTCTATCATGTTTCTTTTAAGGCAGGTCTTTCATTATTTTTCATCTTTCGTGTTGCAACCATGTGGTTTAGTAACGTCTATCCCATGGTGGGCGCCAAAATGTACCTGCAAGACCTTTATAACCTTAACAAGGTCACTCGAAAATGTCTTTCTCTCTCTGAAGCTCTTCTTGGTTTGAGTTTGCTCTTGATGCTCTTCATCTTGACTTTCCTTCTCAATCAGACGTTTGGGATTAAAAGGGGTAGAGTACTTGCAAAGACACTTTAACGCTCAAGTAAGATTTTGTTTTACAAGTTATTTGGAAAAGGTTCGTTCAAAAGTCCTTTACTGGGGGATGTTGCCTCTTATTTATACTATTTTAAGATGGGCCTTTACCTGTTGGTCTTGTATAGGTTCAAGTCTTTTAAGACCTATGATTTATCCTAGTAATTTGGTAGATTAGTAATTGTGATCACGTCCCAGTTACTTTTTATGATTTTCTGGTGAGCCAAATACGTAAAAGTGTGTGTCAGTATCTCTACTAATGATTGATTCGACAACCTGAGTACGTCACGATGATGAAGTACTTGTTTTAATCAAGATGTATGAATTCTTGACATGGCATTCCAAATCTTTAAATTACTAAAATAAAATAGTATTAGGTATTGTCGAGATTTAAAAATTCTTGATTGGTAGTTATATAAAAAAAGAAAATAGAAAACATTGGCGACAAGCCCCAATCTAATCATGTTGTTGTGTGAAAGAAATAGCCGAGGATGATTTAGATTACAAACTGTTGTGATTATGTGCAAATGCCGACCAAGCTACCACTCGTGATCATCACATAGAAAACGGAAAAGGAAGTGAAGAAATAGAAAAGATGTGTTGAATATGATGACTATAAGGTAATAGACGCAAAAATGCAAAAGTTAGGTCCATGAAAGCCTACAAGATTAGACATTAGATTGGTAGTAATTACAATTGAAACTATAATTAAAAGTTGAATGATTGGGGAATCTCAACACAGTGCTCGCAAGGAAATTTTGGGCTTATATTAAATCTCTTTGCTGAATTTTGTTGGTATGCTTCTGTGTGAATTCTCAAATGCTTGTCAAACCAGTCTCATTCCTTTGTTTAATTTGCACATGTGTTGGGGAATACAACAATAATATTATTATAATGGTAAAAAGAAACTTAATAATGTATTTGAAAAAAGGGAAAATGGCTACTTACAACATCTTCCAATAACTTTACTATCTAAAATTTTCCTCCCTTTTGCTTGTATGAATGAAATTGAAGGCTGTGTTAGTCATCATCCACCTTGGGACAACAAATTAAATTAAATGGGCAGTTTTAACGTCACACGTTTGAATCCATAGGTAGTTAATAAATAATAGCCCATCACATTATTAAACAGTAAGATAAGGATGAGAAAAAATAATAATAATAATAAAAATAAAAATAAATAATATTTGTATAATAATAAATAATTGTATAAAGAGGACAATAGTATAGATAGATGTCCCATCAAGGATGAAAGAGCAACGTAAAAAGGATAGAGAGCCGAGCAGAAAACGCAAGCGGAAATTGAATGAAGCTTAGCACAATCTGCTTTTTTGACTTAGCCATGATTCAGCCGTGTTTGGTAGTAATAATCACAATCATCACCATACTTAACAATATTATCACACAATGTTTAAGTTAAAATATTCCTTTCTCTTCTTTCTTTTTCCCCTTCAGTGTATGAACACCCACCCATAACTAACAATCAAAATATTAATTAGTAATTATAATAATCAAAAGTTGACCAGTCAAAAGTCACACCTTAGGTTAAAAATCTAGCTAGAGGTTACTTTTGCATCATTAACCAACAAAACAAAACTCTCCAACCAATCTTAATTGCCCTGTGCCGCACCAGATTCTCCCCTCCCCACGAGAAATTGACTAGCCGAGAATTTGGAATAAGAATCCGACTGCACAGAGACGTATGGGTAACGAAAATGTAACACTCCTTTTTCTTTGTCTTTTTTAAAATGAATTTTAGGCATCTGCGTAATGTTATTTTTGTAATTTTTTACATTCTACTTTACTTTTTTTTTATTCACATTTAAATAACCCTTTAAAATTTATTATGTTTTTACTTTGTTTTTATTACCCATAAATACTACCATCCTACATGTTTTCTATTTAATGAGTTCACTTAAAAATTTATGATTTCTAATAAAAAGAAAAAATGTATTATTAGACCTTAAATATAAATACTGAAGATATTGTAGATAAATTTGTAAAATAATTGGACTGTGAGTCAGCGAGGCAAAAAAGAGAAAAAAAAACATCTCATCCTTTCCCACCCCACTAGTCAACACTTGTTCACACCGGCGGTTACCGGTTACCGGTTACCAGTTACCGGAGAACCTTTTGGTAGGGTCCACCCAACCTCCTTCGTCAAAGTTTGCACAACCCAAAGACGCACACGCACAAAATTGAAAGAAATAAAAAAGAAAAAGACACAGAGAAGGATGTTAAGTTAATCAATTAATTGGTTAATTAATGACTGGGAAAGAAATGAATTAAGGAATTATTTAATTATAAATTAAGATACGATTTAAGGGAGATAACGCCATGTGAGGGGTCCTCTCTGAGATTTTGCTCCAAAACCTTCCCTTCATGTGATTTGCAGACACTAACCCAAGAAAGGACCAACCTAAAACCAAAGAACTTCTAAGAGCTGGGTAGAGAGAGAAAGTGTCTTTCTCTCTCTTTCTCTCTCGGGGGGGTCTTTCTTTTTTCCTTTCTGTGTGTGCTGTGTGCGTGGGTGTGTGAGGGTACATGCAAAACAGAGGGTTTGAGAGATAGAGAAGGAAGGAGTTGAAGACTGTTTTTCAATTTTGCAAAATCTGCCATCAAGTACTTTTGTTGTATTTCCGATTTTACTTCTTATTCAATCTGTAAGTTTCTTGCATCATTTGTTTTTTTTTTCTCTTTCTCTCTCTATCCATCTCTCTCTTTCTAAATGATTTTCTAGCTTTCTTATGAGGTGGGTTGTCTGCTATGTTGCTGGTTATAGGTGAAGATTGTAGATTTATGGAGATCTAACTAAATTTTGCTTTTAGTTGAATCCGGGGGATATTGATTAATGGGTTTTGTTCAAAATTTATATTTTTTTTGTCTTAGCATTGGAATGTTGGATTCACTTAACCGGTCTTGTTCAATTGATGTTCCCCGTTATTTATGGTGTTTTGATTATTGGGATCTCTCTCTGTGAATTTGGTTCCGGAGGGGCAGCTTCCCCTTTTCTCTATTCTGTGGTTCATGAAAAAAAATGTGACTTTGAATGGATTCCGATCTGTAATCCTGTTTTTGTTGGGTTGCGGTTTCTGGGCATTTAATCTTTCAAGAATTGTTGTTCCGGAGAAGAAGGGTGAATAGAGAGAGAGAAAAGTATATGGAATTTGTAATTGAGTTTGATTAATTCCGTTTTGCACAGGTTCCTGATTTGGAAGGCAGTTCTGGGGAGTTGTTAGGGCGCTGAGGCTGTTCATCAGTCATCTATGTGGTGTTGAATTTGACCCTTCCGGCGAAGATAGAAGAAGGCATCTAATTGAAGGTTGAGTGCTTGTTGTTGTTGCTGCTGCTGCTGATTTTGCCTGTTGTCGTGGAGACTATGTTGGAAGGTCGTTCCTGCGTGGTTCCGAGGTTGTTTCCCAGCTCTTGTCAGGCAGATAACAAGTGGTCCTTCATGACATACCTGCCGGACACGAAGAATGGCAAGCGCCCTTATGATAGCGATGGTGAAGAAGAATCTCAGCCCAGGAAGAATAACAGGAGAGCGGATTCATGCCATCAAGGGGAGACAACTCCGTATCTGTATGAACAAAAGTATGATGCTGATGATTCTGTCCTTCCACAAATGGATGAGGATCAGAGGAAGGATTGTGAAGCCTTTCCTACCCAGATAAATGAACAAGAGCAACATCAAGGTGGGAATTCATTGGTGCTCTGGAGTGAGGTTCAAGTTAATAAGGAGGAAGAGGAAGGGTCCGGAGATTCATCAGATTCCAGTGAAGAGCAGATGGAGGAGCAGGCCCCTGATGAGCAGGAAGAACATCGTGGTGGGGATTCGTCAGATTCGGGTTCTCTTTTGCCGAGAATGAACCGGGACAGCTCAATCGCGTGTCTCAGCAGATGTTCGAGGTCCGATTATGGTTCCTTAGCTTCACTGAACAGGAGCTTTCGGAACACAATCCGAAGTGGTGAGTTGTATAGGTGGAGGAGACTGAAAGGCATAGTAGAACACTGGATATACTTTTCCTGTGCCCTTCTGGAATGGGAGGCCTACGATCCAATACGCGAGCGATGGATGCATTTACCAAGAATGGCTTCTAATGAATGCTTCAAGTGTTCGGATAAGGAGTCTTTGGCTGTAGGTACTGAGCTTATTGTATTTGGCAGGGAGATGAGGTCTCATGTGATTTACAGATACAGTCTATTGACTAACTCATGGTCTTCTGGGATGAGGATGAATGGTCCAAGATGTTTGTTTGGATCTGCCAGCCTTGGGGAGATTGCTATTTTGGCTGGTGGGTGTGATTCGGAGGGGCGTATCCTTGACTCGGCGGAACTGTACAACTCTGAGAATCAAACCTGGGAAGTTCTCCCTAGCATGAACAAGCCCAGGAAGATGTGCTCTGGGGTATTTATGGATAGAAAGTTTTATGTTATTGGGGGAATTGGTGGAAAAGATTCTAAGCTTCTTACATGTGGTGAAGAATACAATTTACAAACAAGAACATGGACAGAGATTCCCAACATGTCCCCTGGACGCAGTGCTACCTCTGACATGCCTGCAACAGCCGAGGCACCACCTCTGGTTGCGGTTGTAAATAATGAACTGTATGCTGCTGATTATGCAGACATGGAGGTTAAAAAATACGATAAAGAGAGAAGATTTTGGCGCACCATTGGGAGACTGCCTGAGAGAGTAGTGTCGATGAATGGTTGGGGTCTTGCATTCAGGGCATGTGGAGATAAGCTAATTGTGATTGGTGGTCCAAGGACTCATGGTGAGGGTTTTATTGAACTCAATTCCTGTGTTCCTGGTGAAGGACCTCCACAGTGGAATCTACTTGCCAGAAAACGCTCTGGTAACTTTGTCTATAATTGTGCTGTCATGGGATGCTGAAGAATTCAATTCTCAACCTCTCAACTCAACACAACACAACAACACATTTTCATACTTCAAATCCAATCACTTGCTCAACATTGATTCATCCCTTGACACAATTCTTGCTAATTGGTACTTTCCCCCTTCTTTTTCTATCATATTTTCCTTTCCTCGGTGGGGGAGGATGGGAGCAGATTCAGATATTTCTCACCATTGCCTGAAAAGTTTTCCAAGAAGGAGCCTCTTCAGTTCTTTATTTTTATGTTCAAAATTTCAGTTTCCATTTTCTTCCTTTGAAATTGGTATCTTCCCCCATTTACGTTTACATGAAAATTTTCAAAGCTTGGTATCATGTATCACAAGAATAGGTTAAATAATTGAAGTCTCAACACAAATGTAGGTTTACTGGTGTTGTTTATTTGATGTTTTTCTTTTACTTTTTTTTCAAGAACACACAGCTAGATATTTGATTTTCATGATCATAATTTTCTTAGCTCCAAGGATGGAACAATTCCTCATAGTTGTTTATTAATTTTGGATTATTCATTTAGCGATCCCATTCTCATTTTGAATTCTTGGACTACATATTTTGAGCCTTTTTCCCTATTTCCCTAGCCTGGAATGTAATAATATATAGCCTGTTAACCATTTCTTTCATTACTTGTTGCAAATCTAACTTGGGACCATAATATAGTTTATTTTTTTCTCAATCATTGAATTGTTGATTATGACACAAGTCTGCTATTCTCCATAATGAAAACACAAGTTCCCTATATAACAATAAATGGTCGCTGCTTTATTTGTTTGTCCTTTTATAAATCATAATTAAAGTTATGGAGGATGTGGATGCTCAACGCATGGTAAAGAGTTTAAGCTTGAGATATGGATAAATGTTCTTTTCCATGTGGAGGCACCTTGCGACAAAGGTTAATTTGATGTTTGTGTGTGAGGAATTAGGATTAATATGAGGCCATGATTCCATAATTTCTATGATAATTGGAGCCAAACATGCTTGTTATCTTTCTAAATGCATTCACCATGATTTTGGATGCCCCTAGTTTCAAATCTAATGCGTGTAGATGTGGTTAGAATAGAAGTACTAGTTTCTCCTAATTCTATTCATTATGGTTATTTCTTTGGGTGGTTGATTCATCATTATTAGATATCTAATCCATTCAATTGTCATTTTTTTTTTCTTTTGCATTAAACACGTATGGTATCTACTCGGTTCCTCCCATATGTGCACACAATAATCTATAACCACTATTAACAAGCCAATTGTTTTTGTAAACATTTTTGGGTATACATATTTTTCTTATCATTTTATGTTTAAGATAAATTTTTTTATGTACGCTTTTCTTATTATTTTATTTTTAATTATTAATGTTTTGGTAACGGTTTTTTTTATCTATAATTTATATTAATAAAAAAGATCTACTAATTAGTAACTGGCTTTTCTTTTTAATTCATGACAATTAATAAAGAGATTCATTTTTGCAATTCTTTTTGCCATTTTTAGTATGTTTTTTCAATACTTTTGATAACTTTTTATTATGATAAATAT
>Ga0123341_1001452_pt1 | contig 17830 bp, 13 predicted proteins | sample Turbeapinknodule_FD_89959 | JGI IMG/M metagenome (GOLD analysis project Ga0123341, IMG submission 89959) | Root nodule microbial communities of legume samples collected from Mexico - Turtle bean Mexico pink nodule | ecosystem: Host-associated > Plants > Roots > Nodule | place: Mexico: Nepantla...
ATCTGACATAATACAAAATTTAAAAGTTAAAAATGTATATTAGAAATTGAAATCATATATTGAAAGCGTAAATGAAATATACGTTTTTTTTTTAAGTATATTTGAGATTTACTAATTTATGGTATATAAAAAGTTTACTATTTATCCATTTTGATTTTTTTTTTCAATTTAAAAAATTCGTAAAAATTTACACTTAGTTGAAAAAAAAAATACTATTGTTTCTTTATCAGAAGAGATGGAGAGAACTATTACATCGGTAATCTTCCTCCCTTCTTTACTTCACTAAACAATGGTTTCTCCTCGAATCACCCTGGTTACTTCTCGGTTACTTGTCTCTACTTCTTCACAAGCTCTTGGTTGGGATGGTACCTATAAAAGGTACTTTGATGGTCAAGTAAATACTCGGTATTCGATGTTTGGTACAATTAATGTACGAAAATGACATACTTTTTTTTTCTCGAAACTTGTAATTTTTATATGATTATCATGGACCCATTATTATTGGGCCATATTAATATTTGAATCATAATTAAGAACACATTACTTAATATTTAATTACTATTTTAGGCATATTAATCTTTTGTTGAGTTTAAAAGATTTGTTCGGTCGACACAAACCGATAAAGTTATATTTCATTAAGATTTTGAAACAATCATTTATAATATTAATTAATTGTTTGGAATATAATTAATCAAAACAATAGACAACATCTATATCATCACTATTGCTTTCTATTAGGGGTGGCAAAGCGGGCCGCCCCGCCTCGCATAGGTCCGCCCCGCATACATAATACGGGTTGATTTTCATGGCCTGTCCCTCATGCGGGTTGACCCTCGTAACTTATACAAATGGACTATAATATACATAAATCACAAATCACACCCTTCACCATCTTTCAAATACAAATCACAAATCAAATCAAAGTGGTAGCAACATAAATTTGTTTCTATATCAAAGTGGTAGAAGGTTAAGGAGGAAAGGATAAAACCTGGAGGAAGATGACGGTGGAGGACGATTGCAGAGATGGTGGTGTTCGCAGTGGAGGACACTCGCAAAGATCGTGGTGTTGGCGGTGGAGGACGCTTGCAGAGATCATGGTCTTGGCGATGGAGGGTGGTAGCAGTCGCGCACGATGGAGGGAGGTCGCAGTCGCACGCGGTGGAGGAATTGGTGGCACAGAGTTTCTTAGGGTTTGAAAATGCTTGATGATGAGAAAGAAAGGGCAGCAATAGCACAACACAGGAACAAGATTGCATTTCATATGGGGTTTCTTGCGGGTTGACGGGCCAGCCCGCCCAATCGTAAGTTCGCACGGGCCGCGGGTTATGTGGAACAAGCTTAAATGGGTTAGTGGGTCAAATAGGAGAACCCGTCCTATGTTATTTCTTGCTGGCTAGCCCGCGTGGTCCGACCCGTTTTGCCAGTCCTACTTTCTATAATATCTTATTTTTTAAAATTTAAATAACATATATTTCCTTCAAATCAAAACGTTTATTGTAATAATTATCTATTCTTTTATGTCTTTTATTTATATTTTCTTTTATCAAATTACAAATAGACTGAACCCATTACCATTACAAAAACACGAGTATCGCAATGGACTCTGTTCTGTAGCTAACACTCCACAGTCCACAAAATAGCGAAATAAGAGTTAGGAAAATTAGAACAGAACAAAACAAAACAGAGTCGTCGTCGTCTTTCCTTACTTTTACTCGTCACCGCGAAATATCAATCTTCTGCAGCACTCATCTCAATTCGAGTTTCAAGCGCAAGGAACAGAACAGAACACGCAATCATTACCTTCCAACGCCACCAAACCAGAACAAGAACGAGTTAGGGTTGTAATCAGAGCGAGGGAGAAGATGGCAATGAAGGACGACGTGGAAATTGTGAAGGCTCGCATCGACAAGAGGGATTACAGAAGGGTCGTGCTTCGCAACTCGCTCCAAGTGCTCCTCATTAGCGATCCCGTTACCGATAAGGTCGACTTCCTCTTGGATCTCTGATTCCGATTCCGATTCCGATTCGGATCAGATTTTATTTTTTCGTTTCAATTCACTCGCTCAGTTCATGATTCTTCCGTTTCTGTGCTTCGATTTTGTTCGTTGCAGTGTGCTGCTTCCATGAACGTTGGCGTCGGTTACTTCAGTGATCCTGCTGACCTCGAAGGCCTCGCCCATTTCCTCGGTATTTTTTCCTTTTCCAGTTTTGACTCTATTCTGTCGCGTATAGGTTTCGATTTCTGTAGGATTCTGGTCGATGTATTACGAGTCTGAAGAGGATTCCTTGTTTGAAGTTTGATGTGCCTCAATTGTAGTCTATAATGATTTTAAAACTGGTTCCTGAGCATGCTTTTGGCCGCAATGTTAAGGCCTTTTGAGTTTCCGCTACTGCAATTGCGGCAACATCGGTGCCAGGGACACATTTACTCCAGATGCATATACCACACATCTATCATACGAACAAAGAACGATAACATATAAACCCACAAATCTAATAGGTCGAAGGCAAACAGTAGAAAACAACTTTTAACAAATTTTAATCTACGTCCATGGAGGAATTCACTATAATATGAGATTATGTTTCTCTCAGCAAACTCTCATTTTAAGTATAACTAACGTTTTTAACCTTAACTGATACAAAGGTCCTGTTTATACAACAATACCCCCTTTATAACTAACACATGTGAAACGTGCCTAAACTAATATGTGAACAGTGTTTCACTTTACAGAATTGGTTAGTTACTTAGACAGTTGCATTAGACAGTTCAAGTCTTGATAGTCCTTTAGAGACTAAACTGTCTACTGAGAATATCCACCACACATGATAAAAGCTGCATATCAACAATGGATGATATAAAACAATTAGACAATCTAGGAACCTTTAGACAAGATTATATTTAGTCATCTTTACAAATCTCCACCTTGGTTCAACACAAATCTTCTGAGCGAGAGTCACTAATTGCTCTTAAACTCATTACGGGCTTAATCACCAATTTGCTGGATCAAATCCAAGCAATGGAGCTACTTGATAGAACCTTTGTAATTATATCAGAGGGATTATGATATGTTGAGACATCTATCACCTTCACGCATCCTCGTGTAATCTTCTCTCTTATGAAATGCAACTTCACTTCAATGTGTTTAGTTCTTTCATCGTAGACTTGGTTCTTGGACAACTGTACTGCATGATTATTATCACAGTAGACCGTGTTAATTTGGTCTTGCACCTTTAGCTCTTTGGCTAAACCCTTCAGCCATAAGGGTTCCTTCACTACTTTTGTCATGATAATGTACTCTGTTTTAATGGTTGACATTGACAAAGCCAATACCTTATGTAGATTGGCTTTCCAGTTGATGGCAGTACCATAAGCAATTAACACATAGCCCATGAGAGACTTTCTGGTGTCCAAACACCCAACAAAGTCCTACTCAGCAAATCCTTCTATGGGAGAATCACAAACTTTCTATCTTCATCATAAACTAGAACCCTTCCAAGCTATCCCTTCAATCCAAAGAATCCACTTAAGAGCTTGCTAATGAGCTCGCCAAGGATTTGACATGAACATGCTAATAATGCTCACAACATAGGCTATAGGGTGTGTGCAAATCATCGCATACGTAACAAAACCAACTATATTGGATTATGGAGTACTGTCCATATAATGTTGTTCCTCCACTTTTTAGGTGAATGTTCATCGCTTAGCTTATAGTAAGATGCAAGAGGTGTGGATTTAGATTTTAAGTTTGTCCTACTATACTTCTCAAGGATTTTTTTGAGATAGGTCTTCTGGGACAAATGTAGACACTTCAAATCTCGTCGTCTAATGATCTCAATCCTCAAAATATTCTTAGTAGCTCCAAGATCCCTCATCTCAAACTTGCTATTTAGCTTAGCTTTAACCTTCTGAACTTCAGGCTTACTATTGCTTGCTATTAGAATGTCATTGACATACAACAACAATACTATGAGATGACCTTTTGCTCTAGAAACTTGAAGTAGACGCAAACATCATACTTGCTACATTCAAAGCCAATTCTTGCAATGAACGCATTAAAAGGCTTGTTCAATTGCCGTGGGGATTGTTTCAGACCATACAAGGATCTTTTTAACTTACAAACATAATCCTTCTTGTCTCCTACCTCAAATCCTTTTGGTTGCTTCGTGTAGATGGTCTCTTCTAAGTTTCCATATAGAAATGCAATCTTAACATGCATCTATTCCAGCTCAAGGTTAAGCTCAACAATCGGGACTAACAACTTTCTAATGAATTTGTGCTTTAATACATGAGAGAACACATCATTATAATCGACTCTTTTCCTCTAAATAAAGCCCTAGCCACCAATCTCGCCTTTGAATTTTTGTTGACCAGTTTCTAGATTACCATCTTTATGTTTGGAAATCCATTTACAACTAACCAACCTAGAACCCACAAGTCTACAAACAAGAGTCCAGGTATTGTTCAAATGAAGTGACTTCATCTCCTCATTTGTGGCGTCTAACCATTGAGTCTTCTCCTTACTTGCTAATGCAAAGGATACAATAGAAGTTTCATCTTCTAACACCTCACTTGCAACTACTAAGGAGTATGCAATAAGTTCTTCATATTCATACCTCTTTGGAGCTCTTATCCTTGTTCTATCTCTAGCAAGCATGTAATAATCATATCATCTATCTTCATTAAAAGCTTCTTGTTTGTCATTTACCAGATCGTAATACGCATCATCGTGTAGGGAACTAGATGCTTTTTCTTTGCCAAACTCCACCTCAATGTTAGCCTTCTCAGTATCATGGCTACTCCCAAACTCACATTTTGAAACTTTTGGCTTATGGGCCATCTCAATTTTATTGAAGACGACTTTCAATCTGATGATACATTTCTTGAATCTTGGCTCTAGACACCATAGATGATATCCTTTTACACCTTTTGGATAGCCTAGAAACATGCACTTAACAACACATGCATCCAATTTTCCTTGCCTCATGTGAGCATAGACAACACAATTGGAGATTCTTAGGTTTTTAAAGTTGGGAGAATGTCCTGACTAGATTTCCTCGGAGTCTTCATCTCCAGCGCTGTGATTGGATTGGCTGCAGTAGTTACAGTTTCAGCCCAAAACAGCTTTGGAACTCCAACACTCAACAAGAAGCACCTCACTCTTTCCTGAATGGTCCCCTATTGAATCTCTCAGCTAGACCATTATGTTGAGGACTCCCTGCATATCAAGAATGGATGGTCTAGCACAATTAGACGATCTAGGAACCTTTAGATAAGATTTTGCTGAGCCAATCTTCATAATCGGCCACATTTGTCTGGGAACATGATGAAACTGCGACAATTTATTTAAAACTGTGTCACATCTAGTATTGTATTACAGGAGAGGGAAAGGAGATAGAGGATTTGAGTGGGTACATGTGTGATAGTGCAAAGCACGTTATGCAATCCATATAAGATAGACTATATACATAAAAAAGAGGAGCTAATTGTTGGAGCACTTGCTACTTGTGATGTTTGAGTTGATACTTCGAGATATAGAACATTATGCACTGCTTTTAGGAACAAAGACAAATAAGATACTAGATTCTAGCATCTGGAATTTTTATTTATACCAAACTATATTTTAATAACTAATGGGTTTGGTGCTGGAAATTTACCTATTTCGTTTTTCATTTTTTCTGGCTTATTCATTTCAAGAATTTTATTCTGGTTACTTTTGTGTTTTTGGTTGACAGAGCACATGCTGTTTTATGCGAGTGAAAAATACCCAGTTGAAGATAGCTACTCCAAGTATATTACTGAGGTATCGTGATGTCTGCTCCTTTAACATGTTTAACATTCCATGTTATTTTCCTGCCTTGAAGAGAATATTTAATGGTAGTTTACATATATCCTTATTCCTAATCTTATTGGTACTTATGGAATGTCGGTCACTGTTGAAATTTTGTGAAAAGCATTATTTGAATAGGGAGAAACAAAGTCTGAATTTCTTGTGGACCGTTAGCATGATTGAGTATTTGTAACATGATTTACAACATCTAATTCCAGGAAAGTAGGAAACTGAAAATAATCACAAAATATTCAAATCAAATACAAATTATTTACTGCAAATATGCAGTTTGTAATTAGGAGAGATTGCAAAATAATCAAATACAGTTCTTCTATTATGCTTTTAGAAATCAGAAGCTCTGAAAGGGGAGGTGGGTGTGTGGGAAAAATTGCAGATACTAACAGACTAGCAACAAAATTTTAATTAGAGGGAAAATTTGCGGATATCCAGAATGAACTCAAAAGGAATTCTAGCCCTCAAATAGTATTAAACAACAAACTTCCTGTAAAATGAAAAACATAAACTTTAAATTCAGTAAAATACTTTGCTCTTTTACTGAAATTCAATGCAGTCCTTACTTCTAAAATTTGTTGATGCCTTGAAAGTATGTATATGTGTTTTGTTCACATTATTTGATAAGAAAATCATCTAGACCTCTTAGAATCACTGACCAACTAATGGGATATTTCAACTTTCAACACTTAAAAATTGATAATTATAATTTATTGGTTAAATTAACTTGATATTTTAAATATCTGTATTCTATTTTCTTGACAGGTGAGCATAGCTTTAAGAAACATAGGTGTTTCCTCTTTACATGTTATAATATAAGGGACATATTTGTAGGACAAAATGATTACCTTTTAAAAATGATTCTTTGTCATGTCTGGGCTATATTTATTCAACCACATAATGAATTTGCCTTGTTTTTAAACTTAGAGGGTTTATGATTTAAGACCTGTTTTTTTGGTTCTTCTGGTGAAGCGGTCGGAGCTCTCAAGTTTTCCCAAGGGCTTTTTGGGAGAAGGGAAAAAGGAATGAAATCAAGGGAAATCTCTATAAGACTTTATGATTACTCATTACTGCATTTTTTGAGCTTAAATTATGTTATGTTTTTAGTTTCATGCATCTGGCCTCCCACTCTGCCAGTATCTATGCAGATGCATATTGTATTTTAAGAATGGTTAAGAGTTTCTATTTCTTTCTATATTGTATCAAACATCAATATCAATTGGGGTTTAGAGAGCTGGAGCAATTCCATAGATTTATTATTTATTTTTAAATATTCTTAAATTTTTTTCTAATGACTTTTTTTGGTTTCATGGCTGTCGTCTGCCTTTCTGATGCAGCATGGAGGAAGCACCAATGCTTTTACAAGTTCTGAACAAACCAACTATCATTTTGAAGTTAACACAGACGGCTTTGAAGAGGCTCTGGACAGGTACATCCTGCTTTTTATTGTTTCCTCTTTAATCCCTAATAAAAGTTCTAGCTCAGTATAGTTTATCTTCCAGATTTGCTCAGTTCTTCACTAAACCATTGATGTCTCCTGATGCCACCATGAGGGAAATTAAAGCTGTTGACTCTGGTTAGCTTATCTTTTGTCATTATTTGATCTATTTTGTTTTATTTCCTTCTTTCTTATTGGTATACTGTTCATCTGCTTTCTTTTTTGCAGAAAACCAGAAGAATTTACTATCTGATGGATGGAGAATTAACCAGGTATGTGCTATGTTTTACACAGCATCCTTCTTTACAGGGGGTGTGGGGTGGGTTAGAGGCAAAGTTGAGATTTTCCTACTCTTCAGAATTTAAAAAAGTTCCCTTATAGCATGTAGTTTCAAGTACTTCTGAACTCACACCCAACCATTTTTTGTCTCTGTAAACTATGGTTGTTCTGAACTTTGAACTCCCAACCTCTGTTCTCTTCTCTGTGCAACACTCACACTCACCTTTTATTGATATTTAAGATATGTTGCATTTTGAAATATTAGTGTCTTTCAGATTTGGTGTTTTTTCATGACTTTTATTGTATATGTGGCTTAAAAACGTATGACCTTTTACTGTAAATTATGAATACATTATGAATTTTGAGTAACACCCCCCTTAATTTTAGAGCATTCATGTATATGTTACAACATTTATGTATATAATACCAAAAACATTTATGTATATATAAAAATTCAGAATAGCAGCCATCCTACATAGTGTGATACTGCTATAACATTTTTTGGGTTGGCTAGATGCAACTATCCAACATTGATAACTATGATATTCAAGGCATTTCCTGTATCCATGTAGCTCTTTACAACTGTTAAATTGGTCTAAAATGATGTAGATTACATTTCAAAGCTGTAAGTACCTCATTTATTGCAATGTGGTGCTAAACATGGTTATCCAGTACAGGTATCATCTATGTGCATACACCTCATGTGTCACTTCATTTGTGCTGCACTATTTAGAATTCCCAGGTCAGAATGTGTAGGGAAGTCTATCATCAGTTATAATTTTTTTTCTTATATTTTTACTTTAAGGATCACTTGTTGGAATAGCAAGTGTCGTCTTTTTTCTTCCATTTTCCATGTGTAGTGTGGCTTTTACTTATGGTGCTTTTAGAGTGATGAAACATTGAAAGCATTTTGGTAACTGATGCTTGAGGCCAGGGTCTCATGAAAATAGTTGGTTGCTTCTCTTGCTGAATTAGATTGATAGCAAAGTTGAGGAAAGGGCAGTGGTATTGTCTACCTTGTCTCTCAAATCTCAACCTAGGATTGACTAGTCTTAATAACCTTATTTACTAACCAAAGAGTAGATTCATAATTTATTTGTTATTCAAAGAGGTTGGACTAATTTGTTGCCTTTGCTGTTCATCCATTTTTCTTCCTTTCCCAATTTGTTTGTCCTCCTCATATACTAGCCGTTTCTCTTCAAATATGTAGTTGGATCATTGGGTGCTTTACTGGCACTGCAAATTGTGTTTTTAAGCCTCTTATGGAGAAATGTTCCTAATCTCTCTTGGTCTCCCCCTTCCCCCTGAAACATTGCAATCTATACAGCTTCAGAAGCATCTCAGTGACGAAGATCATCCATATCATAAGTTTAGCACAGGTCAGTGGTTATTTAATTTCTTTTTGTTTTTAAACTCGTACAATTGAACTTTGAACTTTTGCACCATCCTGCTTGTGGTTGGATTGTTTTGCCAAAGAACTAATAATGAGAATCTTTGTAATTCTATTTGCTTAAATGCATTATTGTGTACTAAAATTCAAATAAATTTGTCTACTACTAGGATAAACTCAACGGAGTATTTTGCTACAAACTTCTTTGAAGTACATTGAGAATGTCATGGCTATATTTTGGATACGAAGACAGCAGACTATGATTTTAGATATTTTTGGATCTCTGTCTTTTCTTTTATCACATCGATAGCTGCTGACTTCTGAGCCAATTGGAAGATATTTACTTATAATTTCCCTGGAATTTATTTTAAAAAGTAATAAAGTTCCACCTGCCAATTTGTGTTTTTTTGAATAATTATGAATTTCATGTTATGTGCATTAGTATCATGTCATTGATTTGATTCTGAACCTAAATAAATCTGGTGATTAATGCTTAAAACTATGCTTAATTGTAATTTGTTTTAAAAGAAATATGTTTGTCCAAATGAAGTGGAATATCTGCAATAGCTATCATTGTTGCAGTATACTTTTCATCATAATCATTACTGCAGTGCTCTAATTTGTAGGGAACTGGGACACTTTGGAAGTTAAGCCTAAAGCAAAAGGATTAGACACAAGGAAGGAGCTTCTCAAGTTTTATGATGAAAACTATTCTGCCAATTTAATGCATCTAGTTATATACACAAATGGTAACATATATTTTGTTTACAATATGTCAGTTGAATTATTTTTTATATTTTTTGAATGGCAACAATCCAATTATTTGTGCATGGATATTTTCAGAAACCCTTGATAAAATTCAAAACCTTGTAGAAGAAAAGTTCCAGGATATTAGAAACACCAGCAAAAGTTGTTTCCATCCTTGTGGTCAGCCATGCAAATCAGAGCATTTGCAGGTGCAGTTTTACTATATCTTAATGGCAAAAACTAACTATTTTCTTCACCATATGTAATCTATTTCTTATTTTGGGTTTCTATTTCAGATTCTTGTCAAAACTGTCCCAATAAAGCAAGGTCACAAATTGAGAATTGTATGGCCAGTAACCCCTGAAATTCATCATTACACTGAAGGGCCAAGCAGGTATCTTGGCCATCTCATTGGTCATGAAGGAGAAGGGTCTTTATATTACATCTTGAAAAAATTGGGTGGGTACTCTCCATCTGTCATTATTAGTTTTTGGGTATTGTCTACTTCATATGAAATCCGATTCTTCTATATTATGAGATGTTGCCTGGGTTTTAAGTAGCATCATTATAAAAATGCAGAGCGACCACTTCCTGCTACAGGGGCTGCTGTATTGGAGTGGTTAGTGTAAGAGCCATAGAAGGCCAAATAGCAGGCTGAATGGTAGTGGTAGCGGGCAATGTAGTGCTGTCATGTGTTGATTCCAAAAAAAACCCCAAACAGAGACATTAGGGCTTTCTTGGAGGGCTACTTTTGGGACTTAAGTTTCCAAATATGAAAACTACACATGTATTAATAATAGTGAAAATGGTAAAAGAGACTTGGAATAAGTGGACAACGATCATTACTATGTAGGAAACTTGTTTTTGACTTCTATTGGTATTACTTTTATGTTTTATTTATGACACCTATGACTTTTTATATGTATATGTGGTACCCATTATATATAAACTGTATAAAAAAAATAAAAATAGCGGCTATCTCGCAATATACTTGGTAGTGTTTTTGGAACTGGCCGCAATGGGCCACTATCAGGGATTTAGAACATAATCTTGAGTAAAAGGGGTGACCTAGTACATTACATGAGGATCCCACCAAACAGGTCCGCCTAGTGAGGGTAGATGTCCGAAGTCTTGCCTTTGCAAGCATTTTGTAGTATTTGAACTCAACCTCCAACAAGCAGCCGCTCAGTATTGCACCAAGACTCTTAAGTCTTGCTATGTTAATGAAAATAGTTTAAATGCTCATATTTCAGAATGTTAGTTTCTCTGCACTACTTTCTGATTTATATTGTGTAGAAACTGGTTTTGAAGCAGATTTATGTAGGATGGCAACTGGAATTTTTTTCACAACCCACTCTAGGTCATGATCTATGCACAAGTTAATACCATTCCAACAACCTTTAGCTTGACAAGACTAATGATAGATCATCTTTGAAAATGGGTTTAGGCCTAACTTAATCCTACAAAACTGGCTTTGGATGCAACTTGCATTCAAAGACTTGATGGTTCATGGGACTCTGCAATTTTAAAAGGGTCACTCACCATGTTATCCATGTACCAAGCCCAATAGTGCTGAACGTGATGGGGCATATTCAGAAAAAACGAAGTCTCACATCAACTAGAAATAGTGTTAAAATACGGTATATAAGTTGGGACAATATTTACCTTACTAGTCTGTTTTGTAGGATTGAATTAGTTCTAAACTACTTTGTAATAGATCACACTATTTCTCATTGTTAAAATTATGATTATTATTGTATTGTACCACTTTCATAAAACTGCTTTTTGGGGGTATGTACCTAGCCTAAGGTTTTTATGTTATAGGATATATAACTTTTCCCTGTATTGTATTTTTCACTTTTCATCTCTCTCTCTCTCTATATATATATATATAATATATGTATATATAATATACATTAGCTAAGCACAACAACTCACTAATTTTGTTTTTCATCTAAATTCAAGTTGGTGTTAAGAGGCTAGTCTATCTTCTCCTGTCACTGGACCACTACAGCCAAACCTCGATGGTTGCATGATCAAAAGGTTTGAGACACGCCGATCTTTGTCAGCTTGTCACCTATCGTGTGTGTCCCATACATTGCCTTTGTGATGTCAAAAACACATCCGATCACTGCCATTCATCTTGTTGGTGTCTTTTGGTCAAGTTTCTACCTTTGGCTACCTATTTTGACAAACTTGTTGGTCAAGTTTGTCTCCTCACAGCTTAGGGTTTTTTCGTATGTCTTCAATTATGTTTATCTCCCTTTGTCTCTGGAATGACTTTTCCTATTTTTGCTCCTTTCTTTTCTGCTACTACTATTACGATGACTAAACTTAATTGGAAGACTACTTATCTCGGTTTGTCTCCATGGATTATGGATCCTTGGTCAAGGATACCATGACCATTTAAAAAAAGGAAGCCAATGCTTTTCCCATTGAAGAATTACATGCAGGGTTAAACTTCCTCCTTTATTGTGGAATGAGAAAGTAAATGAAAGGAGTTTCAAGACTTTTATTTTCTTGATTAAGTTAGTAAGATATAAGACTGGAAATATGATAAAAAAGGCTTAAGAGATTGATCATCTCTTAGTTGAACCATATTATTTATAGAATAAAATTACATCAAGAATACCAAGAGGTACAGGGAAAAGGCTATATCTAGGTAACTAATGCTAATAACCTAAACAACTTTTCAGGACAAACTACTTAACCTATCTAAACATGCTAAGTTATGCAATCAAGATAAATTATTCTAATACTTCCCCTTAAGCTTATTAGAGAAACTTAACGAGAGAAATTTTATTAATTGTCCAACAATCAATGAAATGAATATTACAAGTATTTATAGTGTTTGCATAGTTGAATAGCTGTGTGCTACCTCGTAGCATTTTTAGCTAATATGAATATTACTATGGCCATCTATACACTAATATACAGGCAAACATCTGGACAGCTGTAACTAGCAATTCTCAACTAGACACCTATACATTAACATACGAGCAAGCAGCTCGACAACTGTACACTAACAAACAAACAAACAACTGGATAGTTGCACACTAACAAAAAAAGCAAACAATTGACAACTATAAACTAACAATTCTTACTAACAAAGCTAGAGCATATTGTATGTGCCAAGCTTGGAACATATAAATGGAATTTGTGGTCCTCTTAGGGATTTTGTTAACACATCTACAAGTTGATCATTGGATCCAACAAACTTAGTATAAACTTTGGACTATATCTCTTGAATAAAATGACAATCCAAGTTCTATGTGTTTGGTCCTTTCATGGAATACAGGGTTGGAGCCAATGTCGAGAGGTACTTGATTATCACAATACATTTTCATTGGTTTTATCTCACAATTTTAATTCTCGAAGAAATTGTTTCTCTCACATAAGTTCACAAGTGAGAGAAGCCATTGCCTTATATTCATCTCCAATGGTAGATTAAGCTACCACATTTTGTTTCTTGTTTTTCCAAGAAATAATGTTACCTCCAGTGAAAACACAATACCCTGTAGTGGAGCGTCTATCCATAAGAGGTTCTGCCTAATCAACATCACAATACCTAGAGTTCTGGGTATCCCCTTTATCTTTGTACAACAGACCTTGTTCTAAACCTTTTTTGAGGTACCTTACAATCTGGACGATCGCATTCCAAAGATCAATACAAAGATTTTACATAAATTAATTAATAACACCAACTGTGAAGATAGACCAGGTCTAGTAACGATGATCAACTTCACCAATCGGCCCAACCTTAATGGCGTAAACCCAACGACAACTGACAACCTTCTATTCAGGTAGAAAAGGAACTAGGTCCCATGTACTATTATGTCCAAGAGCCTGCATTTCAACGTCATGGCTTGTTACCATCCAAGATGATCAAATGCCTCTTTCACATTTTAAGGAATGGTAACTGAAGATACAGAGGAGATAAAAGAACAATAGAAAGGAGACAAATGATGATAGCTTATAAAATTGTAAATAGGAAGAAGATTGCGTGTAGAGCGAGTACCTTTGCGAATGGCAATAGGCCAACTGTAATCTTCATTATCAGGAGAGATGTACTATTGAATGATGATGAAGGACTTGAGGAAGAGGATTTGCCTTGTGGTATTGGACTAGTCATTTGAGCTTGTCATTGCTAGGTCATAAGAGGAGGGGTTGATGGTGTAGGTGAGCTGGACTGATGAGAGGAATTTGGATGATTGGAAAAAATGGAACAATGTTTGGAATAGAGTACACAAAGGGCTTTAAAGGCATAGGCAAGACCCGTTGGACAAAGTTAACATCTTGTGTGGAGGAAGAGAAGAAAGGAGTTTCTTCAAAAAATGTTGACACTTACAGACATGCAATAGTTTCTAATGTCAGGGAAATAACATCAATACCCTTTTTGAAGACAAGAATATCCTAAGACACATTTGATAGCTCTAGTTGAGAGTTTGTCCCAACCTCAACACACATCATGCACAAAACAACCAAAAATTTCAGGAGAAATGGAACATAGAGGTTTATTTCAATGGAATATGGAACTTTATTGTCCAAAGAAGGATAGTGCATTCTATTAATAAGATAACATGTAGTTAGAATGATATCACCCCTATGATGGATAGGTAGATTAGCACCAAGCAATAAGGTACGAACAATTTCAACTAAGTGTCTATTCTTTCTCTCTGCTATACTATTTTGTTGAGGTGCATAAGGACAAGTGGACAAGTGTAAAATACTATGTGAATTTAAAAGAGTGGAAAAACTAGTAGAAAAGTATTCTTTGGAATTACCACTCCTTAAGATCTTGACTACATGACCAAATTGGTTTTCAATTTCATTAAGTAAAGACACAAAAATATTTAAAAGTTCAGATTTCATAAGGAAACGTAAGTTCAACGAGAATATTCATCAATAAAAGTGACAAAATAAAGAAACCCAAAGGATGTTACTCCACTTTGAACCCAATGAATTGTAGAAAAGACAGAATTGAACCATGCTTAAGTTCTTTTGAGAAAAGAAGACCGAATATGTTTTCCTAAGTGTGATAGCAAACACTGATACCCTGATTTTATTAGGTAACAAACAAAGATAAAAGAAGAATCAGAAACTGTTTACAGAAAGCTACATATACAGAGTTCAGTTACAAGAAAAGTTAGTTATGATTCTAAAACAGTTACACTAACCACATAGGAAACAAACAGTAACTGCAACACAAACAGTTACACTAAAACAAAACAGAATTGACAATAACTAATCAGTAGCATTTTCTAATACTCGCACCAAGACTCACCCTTAGGTCTTCCCTATATTAATGAAAATATTTTACTCACTTTTAGAATGTTTGCTTCTCTAAACTACTCTCTGATTTCAATTGTGTAAAAGCTGGTTTTGAATGGGGACAGGAATTTTGGTCACAACCCACTCTAGTCCATGATCTGTGCACAGGTTGACACTGTTCCAATCAACCTTTAGATTCACAAGACTAACGATAGACCATCTTAGAAAAATGGGTTTAGGCCTACTCAATCCTACAAAACCAGCTTTGGACACAACTTGCATTCAAAGACTTAATGGTACATGGGACTCTGCAGTTGACTCCAAGTTTTAGATCCATTAAAAGGGTCAGTCACTGTTATCCATGTACCACTAATAGTGCTGGATGGTTACACTAAAATAGAACAGAACTGACAGTTTTAACCATATAACTAACCAATAACATTGTCCAACAGAAGATACACTCACAAATGGTGACAAGAATGTTGCACAAGCAAAAATGCAATTTTGGAAGATGGTTGAGAGGAACTGGTTGATAGAATGGAGAAGAGTAGACTTTAATTACAAGAACTCTCCTTCATTGAAGGAGAAAGAATTACATATGTGAAGAAGAATGAGTTATAACTCAGTTTCTTTCAGGTCTTTCAAGAATCCTGCCCTCTTGAGACTTGTGTAAGTCTTGCCTTACCCAATAGTTTCTGAAACTCAAACCTGTCTATATTTGTTTCCTATTTGTATAAACTACCTTCACCTTTTCTGTTTTAGCAGAATATTAATTTCTATTCTTTCTTTCCAATCTAGTATATACGTTTTTGGTGGGAGGTTTAACAATGGCTTGTATGACTTTGAACTTTATATTGCAAAATGTGAAATTTACACTGTTGTTCAGTTCAGAATAATGGATTGTCTTGTAATTTTGTGTTTTAGGCTTCAAAGTTGTATTATGTGCAAGTGCAATGCAAATCTATTTGCAGTGTATATTGATATAGTTATTTGAGCCAAATAGTTGAGTTTGTTTGCAGAATAAAACATTTTTCTCTTACACCTCCTTTCTCACTCAGTCCCTTTCTTTTTACATGGAATTGGAGCTGATTGAAGACCCACTGTACTTAAACCTTTTGGATTTCTTTACCTTCATCATTGATTTGCATATGATTATCTGGAGTTTGAATCAATGATTTTCTGATACATGCTTATACATGTGTCCCTACATGCTATAAATTTATCATTTTACCGCTTAGAAAAAAAATTCCATTTGCAGGGTGGGCTACGGGCTTGTCTGCCGGCGAATCAGATTGGAGCTTGGAGTTTGCTTTCTTTACAGTTGTAATTGATCTTACTGATTCTGGTCATGGTTAGCTTTCTCTTTCCCTCTCCTCCATGGTTTTCTTGTTTGTTGCACAATATCTCCTCTTTTAAAAAGTTTTATTGTGTTAACTTGTGCACGTTCTCTTCATTGCAGTTATGCAATTGTTAAATTTACTACTACTGCTACTAATTTTACTAAATTCAAGGTTTGTTATCTGTAGTTTTGTTGATTCTGTGAACTCATTTTTACCTTCTTTATTTATTTATTTCTAGAGCACATAGAAGATATCATTGGGTTGTTGTTCAAATACATTGAGCTTCTACAGCAGTCTGGTGTTTGCGAATGGATTTTTGAAGAGGTATGGATGTAGCCTAAAAAGTGAACAAACAACTTTTAACTCAACTTTTAAGTGAAAAAATGAAAAATATTCAGACAGCTTCAACATAAGTTAAAAGCTCATTTTTTAAATTTAGCTTGAAAGTAACATGTAAGTTAAAGAAAAGCAAGGACAAATGTGATCGTACAATTGCAATCTTCATTGATGACTGAATTTTGTCTATGCTTCACCTGTGGGTAGTAGGGCTATAGTTTCCCATAGGTAAACTATTGAACTACATTAACTTTGGTATCCATTTCTTTTCTTTTATTGTTTCCACACATGGTCTAAACTACATCTAATGGATTTTTCTATGTTGATGAAGCTTTCTGCAGTTTGTGAGACCAAGTTTCATTATCAGGACAAAATTCCTCCCGGTGATTATGTTGTTGATATTGCATCAAATATGCAGGTATATTTCTCTTTCTAAGTAAAAAAAAATTGCAGGGGAGCTTTTTGATGGAAATCATATTATTAACGGACCTGTTATTTTACAGTTTTATCCTGTGAAAGATTGGCTGACAGGATCATCCTTGCCTTTTAAGTTTAGCCCAAATGTTATCCATATGGTACTAAATCAGCTTTCTCCGGACAACGTTCGGTAGGTGTACTAAAATCAAGTCTGTAAATTTATTTATATGAAGGATGTGAAGGATCAGATCAATTCTCCTAAGCTGTTATTTTACTCAACAAAGAAAAAACTGATTAAAGTGTTTGAGATACTGTCTCAGTAGGGTGTGACTTAGTTATTAAATTTAACCTATAACTCATTCTCGAGCAGAATTTTTTGGGAATCTAAAAATTTTGAAGGGCTTACTGATAAGGTGGAGCCATGGTATGGAACTGCGTATTCCCTTGAAAAGATTACTGGCTCAGCTATTCAGGTATGTGCTTATATGAACAGTAATGTATGACTTTTGTACTGGCTTGTTCATTTGGATAATTTTTTTGTTTTTCCCATGGAATTTACTATGAGTCTATTTTCAGTGATATGTTGAAATTGTTATGAAAAGATGAAACTTGATAGACCTGATAATGGTTGTATTTTCAGGGGTGGATGGCTTCTTCTGCTGATGAAAATATGCATCTTCCAGCTCCTAACAAATTCATTGCAACGGACTTGTCACTTAAAACTGTGCAAGAAACGGTATGATATATTTTTCAATTATATATGGTGTGTGTG
>Ga0123341_1001453_pt1 | contig 17829 bp, 12 predicted proteins | sample Turbeapinknodule_FD_89959 | JGI IMG/M metagenome (GOLD analysis project Ga0123341, IMG submission 89959) | Root nodule microbial communities of legume samples collected from Mexico - Turtle bean Mexico pink nodule | ecosystem: Host-associated > Plants > Roots > Nodule | place: Mexico: Nepantla...
ACCAATTTTTTTTTAGTTTCTAAAATGGTCTCTAATTTAGTTACTATTGCAACTAATTATTTTGGTATCTAAAAATTGGTTTCTATTTGATGATTTTGTTGTAGTAGAAATTGATTTACTATTATATAAGAACATTTTATATTATATAAGTGATAGTAATTAGGAGTCAGTTTTGTAAGATGAAATTAAACTTAAATTTTACTTCCTAATTGTATCAGAGTCATTTGGAACTTATCTCATTAAAAATTTGTTAGGATTACCTGTTATCGGGTTACAATGATACCATCCATAAATATATAATCTCACACACGAGTTGACAGTGTTAACGTGAGGAGAATGTGTTCAAGATTTAGGAAAAAACATATATAAATGAATAGAAATTTCACCTTAGAAGACAGTATTTTAAAGTTGAGTTAAATTTAAAGTTCACTCTTAATAATTAATAATTAGTTTATCCAAATAACTTATTTAAATTAACCATCTTTTTAAGTAAGTCTTATCAATTCAATTATTTAAGAGGTCTTTTTTTTAAGGAAAACAACATTTTTCACTTTTGCTGGGATGATTGGAAATTGGCAATAGCATACCCACAAGCAACTCTTGCATCTGTGAATCACTCAATATCTGACCTAATAACCATAATAAGGCCGAAAAACTCTTTATAATATTCCCTCAATGGTTGCAATAATTTTAGCATGTATCCAATATCTACACTCCAAAATCATCAATAACTACAACCCTTTTACTTTCTTCTGTTCACTTGATAAAACAACAAATGACACTTAAGAAACTCCAATCCATTGCATCAAAATGGCATGATGCAAAAGAGTAAAAAACTGTTTATATTCGGCTAAGTTTTTCTCTGCCTTTTGTTTTCACAACAAGTTTCTGGTATGGCACATGTTCATATAATTGACACAGAAGGATGAATATGAAAAGGGTAGGTATCTATTTTCATTGTAGACATGTTGGTAGTCTTGTACGGCACTCGGTTGTAGCATCTCACAAACAAAAACAAAAGATGTGTGGTTCATGAAAGTGTTGAACACACTCATCAGTTTTCTTTTTTCATGCTTAGACAATATTGCGTGTGCATGCAATTAAGTCACCGCTATCATCTCTTACACGCTACACTTTCCTAGCTACTTTATGAGCTTCACCATTACAAAACACACTACTGCTATAACTTTCTTTAAACATATAATTAATTGTATTTATTTACAATAACTGTGCAGTGGATATTAATCTAGAATGTTTTTTAAAACTTAGGATCACACTTTTTACTATTCTCTAATTGACTTTATGTTGACATAACGAATGAGGCACAAGATAAGTGGTTTTGCAAGAGACAAAACCAATTAAAGGAGGGGCTTTTTCATGCATATTTTGACATATTGCAATTATAGATTAGACAGAATCTGTTCCATTGATTTTCAATAATTCATCATGCAATATGAAAACGTAAGAATGCCACACTTGCAAGACATGCTAACCGGGTCATCAATTTCATCCTTTTAAGCTTTAGAAATGAAAAAAACAGAAGCTATTTGCTTTACTACATTAGATCAGGGTCAAAATTATTTTTTCAACATACATAAACTAAATGCACTATCAATTATATATGCTATTTAAACTCATTTCTTTAAAAATTAATTTTACAAAACATATAAATAAAGAGATTCTCGGTGTTATAATGGTGTAGATTAAGGAATGTTTATGTACTTTATTAAGTACTGCTAATTAATTAAAAATATACTTCTTCCATATTTTTTTTTGTGTTTGTCAGAACTCTTTCCATTTTAAAACAATCAACACTTAAGTTTTTTCAGTGATTAAGAAAAAAATAAATTAATGAGAGTAATAATTTTATTAAACTATTTTATTTGTTCTTCATTTTCATCTAGGTGTTGATTCCCTCACATTAATTATTTTTTTAGCAAAATTGAAATACAAAAATTAATGTTTATTTGTTAAAACCTCACTATTTCGAAATAGAGAGAGTATTAAATAGTTTTTTTTATATATTTTATATAATAAATACTTTTATTTTCCATTTTCATGTTAATTATAATCAATGTATGTAGGCATACTGAAAGTGTTAAAATGTTGGACCAATTAAAAATTATCTTTAACATAATTTTGAAAATAAAAATATATATCATGTGGGCCAATTTATATTTATGTAAATAACCTTCAAAATACTATTGTATATATTATTTAATTCTTAAAAACTTTGATAAGAAAAGGTTTTTATGGTTAAAAAGCAAAGTTTTATTGTCTTGTGATGCTAGAGTTAAAAACCTCTAGTAGTTATTTGCATGTAGACTTATTTTAAAATAGCAAGTTGAAAGGTGCAGGAAACCACAAAGCCTCCCATACTCAACTTTTTCCCGAGCCTAACAACCAAACCACATAGGTAAAGACACCACTATAAATTCATAGCCATTGCCACACTTTTTTTCTACGAAACAAAACAACATGGCATCATCATCGTCAAGGTTCCTCAACACATCTCTGTCTTTTATGTTCTTCTTCCTCATCTCCAATAACATTCCACCTTCTTTCTCCTCTCCAACTCACCCCACAACCACTGAACTTAGTTTTTCTTCAACGGCAGAAAAACTCATAAGAGGGTTCAACCTGTTCCCTAAAGACCCTATTAATACACTCGAGAGTGACTCTCTTCTTGTGGCAGGAAACATTGTGGAGAAGAAGTTAACTTTTCCTAGCCTTGTTGCTCCAGGGTCTTCTGTTGAAGAACTTGGTCACCATGCAGGCTATTATAGTCTTCCTCGTTCCAAAGCTGCAAGGTAAAAATGCAAACTCATGTTCAGAAATGGTTCTTGTTGTTTGGTAGAGAATTCTTTTCTGCGATTTTAAGGGGTTTAGCTTGCGTACTACTGCTTTATTCGGTTAGGTGGGAAAGGTAAAGTGTCACGAGGAAGAGGGACGTTTTGGTGAAAAGCAACCAAAGTTAAAATTCCTGCCAGCTATAGTTGAGGCCATGTCATGTGGATTAAATAATGCAAAATAAAATATTCATTAAGGTTAAATAATTATTCAGATTTACAAAAGGCTAATAATGCTTGATACTGGAACCTTGGCTAGCTCAATTAGAAATTATTTGCTTTAGATTTTTAAGTGAGTTGACTTTGTCTTGCATGGTTTTTTGACGCATCACATATTCATGCTTACATCACAGCTAATATAATTTTTATACATTCTGCTTTGAATTTCAATCAGCTAAATTTACTCTCACATAGATATAGTACTGGTTTAGGCTGGTTAATAATGCAGATTCCTTATAGGTTGCTTATTAGTCAATTTTATCTTCAGTAAATAATTAGGAGCTAGATATGTGGTCCTGCATTGAATTGAATATTTTTTCTCTTTATCATCTGCAGGATGTTCTACTTTTTCTTTGAATCTCGAAACAGAAAGGATGATCCCGTTGTCATATGGTTGACTGGAGGACCAGGATGCAGCAGTGAACTAGCTTTGTTTTACGAAAATGGTCCTTTTCAGCTTACCAAGAACTTGTCCCTTGTGTGGAATGACTATGGTTGGGACAAGGTAGCAATAAATTCCCCTTTGTTTTTCTCACTTTACCTCACTCGCATATTTCCATCCTGTGACAAATCCTATCAATTTTTTCTGTGCTTTTTCATGCTCCCATGCAGTGTCTCCCAGGAAAAAAATGACTTTATGTATATCTCTGTCCACTCTTAATAGGACTATAGCTAGCTCAAAGAATCAACTTGATACACTATATTTGTCTACATGCTAGAACCAATAGAGTGTTTTCTCATTTTGTAGGCATCAAATATTATATTTGTTGATCAACCCACTGGTACGGGGTTCAGCTATACTTCTGATGAGAGTGACATTCGCCATGATGAAGAAGGTGTTAGCAATGATTTGTATGACTTCTTGCAGGTGAGTATATTTGATAACTGATTAAATAAAATAATTTCCTAATAAAATCAAACTCAATCATTTCTGTTTTTTTATAATTACTTACATTAATTGGTTAAAATTGATTTACCTTTGGTTGGTTGTAGATAAATTAAAAATGCAAGATTGGTAATTGATATATAAGTACCATCAAAATTTCAAACTGTATGTTACACTATGCAGTTGAGCATACACGAGTCCACTAAATTTTACAATAATAACAGGCCTTTTTCAAGGAGCACCCTCAATTCACTAAGAATGACTTTTATATTACTGGAGAGTCATATGCTGGACACTACATTCCAGCTCTTGCATCCAGGGTTCACCAAGGAAACAAAGCAAAAGAAGGAATTCATATAAATCTAAAGGTCTTGTACTATCTCATAACCTATAACATAACTATGAAAGGTTAAGTAATTGCTTTTTCTTCGTTGTACTGATTCGTTTCTTCCTATATAATAAACAGGGTTTTGCTATTGGTAATGGCTTAACCAATCCTGAAATTCAGTACCAGGCGTATACAGACTATGCATTAGACAGAGGACTGATTGAAAAGGCTGATTATAATAGCATCAACAAGTTGCTCCCATCATGCAAGCAGGCCATAGAAGCTTGCGGTATAAATAACTTCCTTTATTTTTTTTCCTTTTCACTACAGAGTTATTTAGCCAGAGAGTGGGTAACCTTAGAAAAGAAAACCACAAGGGATATAATTTTACCAATTTATTGCACTACTCACACTACTTATGTTCAATGACACTCTTAATTTGTATTTCATTTATCAGGCACTGAAGGTGGAGAAACCTGTGAAACTTCATTATATGTTTGCAATAGGATATTCAATCGGATAATGAACATTGCTGGAGATGTTAATGTAAGATCTAAAACAATGCAGTTTGAGTTTTACCATGAAAAAACTTTTGCATCTTCATTTTAGCAATATAAAGAGTACTACGATCAAGATGAATTAAAATAATGCAGATTGAGTTTAATATCACATCCTGTTATTCTAAATGCAGTACTATGACATTAGAAAGAAATGTGTGGGAGATCTGTGCTATGACTTCTCTGAGATGGAGGAATTCTTAAACAAGAAGACAGTGAGAGATGCTTTAGGTGTTGGGGAGTTGGACTTCGTTTCATGCAGTAGCACAGTGTATAGTGCTATGATGCAAGACTGGATGAAAAATCTAGAAGCGGGTATTCCCGCACTCCTCGAGGATGGAATCAAGGTGCTTGTGTATGCTGGAGAAGAAGATCTCATATGCAATTGGCTTGGTAAACCTACGTATACTCAATTTATTTGGAACCAAAATAGCATATCAAAGGGATAGAGAGGTCATTGAGCATTCTTAGTTTGATTGACTGAACATTTGCAAAATTGATTTCAAAATGCTACAATTTATATTTGAATGTTTCTATTCTAACTAATTAATAGTATTTAGTACACTTATGTTATAACATAATAATTGTAAAAAATTATTTCACCTCAAAAGTCAATTGTGAATCTGGAATCAAAAGTATGAACAGATATTTATCAAAAATCACCTTAGTTGATATTTGAATGTGATTCTGGAAACTTAATGTGAATTCAAACAAACAATTAATGTGTCTGTGATTTGGGCAGGGAATTCAAGGTGGGTTCAAGCAATGCAGTGGTCCGGTCAAAAAGAATTTGGGGCGTCTGGTACAGTCCCATTTTTGGTGGAAGGTGCAGAAGCAGGCTTGCTGAAAAGCCATGGACCTCTCGCTTTCCTGAAGGTTTGTGTTGAAGGGTTTATTGCTATGCGTGAAATTGTGAATTCACTTCTGGTGACTTTATTTTTTGGTTAAACAAAAACAGGTATACGAGGCTGGTCACATGGTGCCTATGGATCAACCAAAGGCTGCACTTACAATGCTAAGAAGCTGGATGCAAGGGAAACTGACAATGACAAAGAATGGGGATAATGTCTCTCCAAAATGATGCACTCAGAGCACAAAACCCAAAACCATCCCTCTTCTTGCACAGATATTGATGTCTTCTCCGTGTGTATAATGGGAGGGTGGAATATAATTCTTTTTTTTTCTTGTTTCTCTTATTATCCTTGAAACTGCCCACTGAAGAATTTGAAACAAACCATGTATTCATGTCACCAAATCGTGTACAACTTTACACCCGATTGTATTGAAAGCAAATTTCAATTCTTGAGCAATACAAATGACAATTAAGAAAAAGGGAATATGAATATGGAAACATTAAAAAAAAGTATACCAAAGTGGTGACAAGACTAGGAAGCGTGTGGCGTTTGGTAGCATTGTTTCAAAAGGTTAATTGCGGGTTGAAATGAAGAGCTTAGAGGAACAGCGGATGCAACTCTGATGTGTTGTGCATTGGCGTTCATTGATTTGGATAATGTCACAGTGAACATCTCTCCCTCCATTATTTCATTTAGCGTGACCCCTTCGTTAATAAAGAACAAGTTATAGAAAATATTTTTACTAGAAAATGCAGAATATATATGAAATAAAAAATGCAGTAGAGAATACCGGAAAAAGGGTAAAGTTTGGCGAAGTGGAAGAATTCATCCGCGGAGCAGCCAAGGAGGAGTTTGGCAACCCTGTCGAAGCAGATGACAGTGAGAACCTCTGTGTCTGTGGCAACTGACATCTACCGAAGAAACAAAACAAAACAAGGTTGTTATATTAAATTTTGTTGGAGAGAAAAGAAAGGAAAAAAAAGAGAGAGGATACGATACGAGGAAGCGAAAGAGTCGTTTGGAGGGAGGGTTGCAGGAGTGGCAGATGGAAGAGGGGTTGGGAAGAGTCCTTTCGCAAACGCCGCACACTCTGTAAAACATATCGGTGTGGTCTATGGATAGAATAGTGCACGTTACTCTTCTTTTGCTTCCTTCTTCCATTTCTGTGTTTCTTTTCTCTCCCTCAATTGCTCTCTTCGCTTGTTTAGGTTAATTCAAATTTCATATGCCTAACAACTCTGTTTTGATTGGAGGAACAATAAATATGGATAAGAATGTATTACCAACGCAAGTCAATTAAAAATCCCCATCTTTTAGTATCTTTAAGTATTCAAAGCTTTATTTTTTTATTTTTTCATGCAATGGCAACTAAATGACTAAGCCACTAGTTACTAAAGATCTGCAGAGGGAGAGGAAAGGTATGGTTTTGGAGAAAATTACCCACCCATTTGCCCATTTGATAGGTTGTGTTCACCAGCGCTGTGAAGAAATTAATACACTTTTTATCACATTCTTTCTAGATGCTGTTATTGAGTAAAATTTATTTGAAATTTATTCTATAATAAATCACACTTATAGAATAAAAGATGAGAGACCTTTTGCAACATTTGTAAAAGAACAAATCAATTCACTGGGATTAATCTCTTCTGCTTATAACCGTATTCAAGGAATTATAAAGAATCTAAGAAAATTGAAAGTGTATTTTCCGTGTAAAGTGCTTTCAAATTTTACAATTGAACAAAGTTTACATTGCAGCACTTAGGGAACTGTTGTGCGTGGTGGTCTGCAGAACTTGACTTCCATTGAAAGAGGCTCCTGATTTTTTATCAGGTGTGTCCCTCAAAACGGTAACAGAATCCATGTAGATTCCTAAGTATGATATCAATGGGTCTGCACGTGACTTGTCAACAACTAGCTTCAAATACTGAGACTTCAGTTTTGGAAACAGCAACAGCCTCTGATATCCGATTGTGGTCCCATTTACAACTCTCATCCATACACCATCTTGGCTCAACGTCTCAAGGTGAAATTCAATCACCCTCTGTCCCATGTGAATAGGCTCTTGTAATTGCAAAACATTGAATGATACTAGTTCTTCGAGATTTATGTACAATATCCACTTAGTTTGGTTCTCCTCGGGAGCCCAATATGTGTATATACCTTCTTTAAGAATATTGTAGGGACTAAAGTGAGTATCTTGAATCCCCCCTCTTATGCTGCTGGCATTAATAACAGCATTTATAGCCAAATTGTGAGAAAATATGGACCTCCGAAGTTCAGCGAACTCTTGAAGAACTTGGATATCCTCATCTGAAATAAGACCCGAGGAGTTTGGGGGTACATTCAATAATAGCTTGCAGTTTCTACCAACTGATTTATAGTATATTTCAAGTAGACTCCTTGCAGACATCGGACTTTCTGAAGCATGCCAAAACCAACCGGGTCTTATTGAGACATCACATGTAGCAGGAATCCAATCAGGACCTAATGGGTCTCCCTCGCTATTGTATCTGTTTGATGACCAAAACACATTGGTAAATGTCTACAGTACTCAAAGTAGAAACAAGGGAACCTCTGGTTCTATGTAATCTGAGAGTATTAATTTTTTCACATGCCATTTTGAGAGCATTTTAGTCATGTACATGATTCTCCACATTTTCAAGCCTTGCAAAGGATACAAGCAACAAAGAAAGAACTAACTGAAATTTACATTCTTCAACTTCATTTAAAACCAATGAATAGGCTGAATCAGAATAAGTTCATTTCTCTGAATACCCATGTACGAATTATAGAGAGTTCCATGATTTTCAAAATTGCTCTATAGAAGTGTTTGACGCAGCTAAAACACCATGCAGCAAGAATTATAATCCAACTATATATAATGCTAAGTGACAACAAAGTAATCATGTAAACCAAACATCATTTAAAAGTAAGGGAAACTATAGGAGTATTAGTACAAAATGGAACTTACTGGAGATCAATTTGACCAATTTCAAAGCCTGTTTTGTTGAATAGAGACCAACAAGTGAAGCCAGCAATACCGTACTCATTACCTACCCACCTTGTCTCAGGACCCAAATCAGAAAAAATAGAGACCCCTGGTTGGAGCTGGTGAATCAGAGAATTCCAGCTTGTATAGAGATAATTCATGTCCTTCTCCCCTTCCCCTTTTGCACCATCCAGAAAAACGTCAGTTATCTCTCCATACCTGGTTTGAATGAACTTACTATTTAAATAAACATGGAATATATATTGACAGCAAATTGGCATATAAAAAGAATGATTCACAGGATCACAGGGAGAATTTCAAAATAGTAATGTTATCTCTCCAATCACAAATGTATTGCATTACTAAATAGATACCAGATTCTCAACAAACCTAACATATAGGAATTCAAGTGTGACTTAGGAGTCACACAGGTAAAGATGATCATAGAACGCAACACTAACTATGGTTATAAGGTTTATTGAAACTTATTTTATGCACGTATGTGAGTTACGAAAAACTTATAAAATAGCTTATAAAAATGTCCAGTCCAGCATAACTAGGATGTGTTTGAAAACAGTTTAACATATTAGTCAATAATCCAATTATTTTACACTATCATTTTAGTCTCTGACGTTCATAAACCATAAAAACTAAAACGGAATGAAAAGTGTATGTATATGAACTATTAAAATATAAGAACTGAAATAAATAATTTCTAGAGGAACTAAGACTAAAAGATCCTACAGTTCTTTACACTTTATACTGCAAATGCTTACAAATTGAACTTTTAATTTAACATTTATCCCCTTACATTATAAAAACAACTTACAAATAAATACTAACATGCGAATAATTACTTAATTATTTAACATGTTCACAACTACTTAATTTAGTTACCTAGTGAGTAGCTCAGTCATTTGGGCCAAGTAGAACTCATTATACCGCAAAGTGTCACCAAAACTTGTCTCGTGGCGATCCCACGGCGAAAGGTAGATTCCAAAGCCGACGCCGGCATCCTTGGCGGCGGATGAGAGCTCGGCGACGACGTCGCCGCTCCCATTCTTCCAGTTGCTGGAACGCAGGGAATAGTCGGTGTAATCAGAGGGCCACAAGCAGAACCCATCATGGTGTTTTACAGTGAGGATTACTGTCGAAAAGCCACAATTTTTTGCGACCCTTATCCACTGCGATGTGTTGAGCTTGGTGGGGTTGAAGACGGAGGGGTGAGCGTGGCCGGAACCCCATTCGGAGTCCGTGAAGGTGTTGGGGCCGAAATGGAAGAAGAGGGACATGTCGCGCAGTTGCCATTGGAGCTGCAACGCCGTTGGGAGAGGCAAAATTGGAAGAGGTGGGGGTTTCCGGGAACAAGATGCAGGGACCAATAAATGACAGAGACCCAGGAGGAGAATCTGAATTGGGAAATTGGGTAGTCTGCAAGTTGAGATTTTGATCAAGGGATTGTGGGGTTTGCACCACGATCTCGAACTCTTGTTCAACTTCATGTTGGTAATCTCACAAAGTATGGTTGACCTCAAGTGTTTGTGACTCTTCCACTTCGCAAAGTAATGTGATAGATAACTATATAATGCTGATTAACAGAAAGAAATAGGTGCCACGAAATCAGAAGACTTTGGAATGGATTTAGACAATTATGTAAATTAAAATTTTATAATATAACTCATATCGAAGAAATTTTGAGATTTGGACTGAAGATTAAATAAAATAAAAAACTTATTAGTTAATGTTTGGAATCTTCTTTTATATGGTGTTAGTAAATGGAAGTTCAACTAAAAATTCTATCTACAAAAGGGTTTACGTTAAGGTGATCCTATCGCGTTTTTCTTGTTTTTCATTGTGGTTGAAAATGAAAATTTGGCACGGGTGTCAAGGAAAACTATTAAGATGAATCTGGTAGAGAGCTTGGAAATCATGGTTAAGAAGGTAAAGGTAAATATGCTTCAATTTGTAGATGACACTTTGTTCTTTTGTGAAGCTAATACTAAAAGCGTATTTGCTATTAAGGTAATTTTGAATTGCTTTGAGTTAGCCTCTAGCCGTAAGGTTAACTTTATGAAAAGTAGAGTTGGTGGGTTGGGGGTTGATAAGTTAGTGATTCAACGTTTTGCGACAATTCTCAATTGCGATGTGATGAATACTCCTTTTAAGTATTTGGGGATGATTGTGGGGGGTTGTCATAAGAGAAGTGCGTTTTGGGTCGGTGTGTTAAAAAGGATCAAAAGCAAATTGGGAAGGTGGAAAGGAAGATTCTTGTAGTTAGCAGGGAGAATTTGTTTGATTAAGTCTGTTCTCTTATCTATTCCATTGTTTTACGTTTCTTTGTATAAGATGCCTTCTGTGGTGTTGAAGGAAATTGTGAAATTACAGATCAATTTTATTTGAGGTTGGGGCTCAGAGGGGAGGAAGATAGCTTGGGTTTCTTGGAAAAAGGTCTGTGAGTCACAAGAAGTTGGTGGTCTTGGTATCATGGATTTAAGGCTTTTCAATGTGGCTATGTTAGGGAAATGGATTTGGCGTTTGGTATCAGACAAGGATGGTTTGTGGAAAGAGGTTATTGAGTCTAAATATGGTGGCTGGAGGAGTCCAAAAGAGTTTAGGAGTTCCCACATGGAGTTTCTTTGGTGGAAAGATCTGAACGGGATTTGGAGGAGTGGGGAAGGAATATTGTGGCTTGTTTTGAGTGGGCAGTTGATAACGAGGATAATATTTTGTTTTGGGATGATGAGTGAGCGAGAGCTAAAGCTATGAAGAGTAAGTTTTTGAGATTGTTCTCCTTAGTAATAATAAAGATGCCTTTTTGGATTCTTTTGGGGAGTGGTCTTTTGGCTCTTGGAATTAGGATCTAGTTTGGAGAAAGGACTTGTTTGATTGGAAGAAGAATTAGGAACTTCAACTTATACAGGTGATTCATGGTTTGTGTCTTGTTTTAGTAAAGGAAAATTTCTAGGTGTGGAAGGACGACGTGTCAACGATGTACTCGGTCAGTTCGACCTACAATATATTAAGGAATTCTCGTTATCGAGAAAGTTCGTCCTTGTTCGAATTTTTTTGGAAGATCAAAGATTTGCTTTTTGCTCACTTCACAACTTGGAGGGTGTTGGATAATACGATCGCCTCTAAGTCCAATCTAGTAAGGCGAGGGGTCACAGTCGATTATATATCTTGTTGCTTGTGTAGAATTGCTTGGTTAGTTTGCAATGAGTGTTATGCTTGGTTTCGGGTGGGGTCGATAGATCATTTTGATTCTGGTTCACATTTCCTACATTTTAAGTTGTGCAATGTGCCAAACTATGTAAACGCCGATTGGGGAAGTGTCTGAATTGCAGTCATTGGTGAGATTGGGAGACACAGGAACAAACACATCTTCAAAGGTGGAATGATTGATCATTATGAAATTTTTTCTTTGACTCAATTAAAGGTTTGGTCTTGGATTACATCTAATTTTGCTTCTGCGTGTTTTTCCTTTTTTGACTGATGTCTTGGTTCGTTGACTTGTTTGCTTATAATCAAAAGTCTTTAATAGTTTGTTAGATTGAATAGTTTGGTTTGATGATGTTGTTCTTCTAGGTGCCTTTGTTGATTTTGAGTTGTAGGTTATAGTCGTCCATAGGACTTTCCTTTTAAAAAGAATTGTTGATATGTATATTGGTTGAACCACCCCTTAAGTAATTTATATTTATTTATTTATTCTTTTCAGTGATAAAAAATAAATATAAATGAGCATTACCTTGAATTGAAAAAGTAATGATAAAAGAAATAGAAATGATCACCTGTAAAGATATTATGTAGAACTGGAACGCTAAGTTGTGAAGATTTGAAATAAAACAACTATAAGATCTAATCAAACTGAAAAAACAAAAAAACCCAAAAACCAAAATATTAGACATATTGAATCTGTGAACTAAATTCAAATATTTATTATTTTAGTAAGTAATACATTTATGTTTCTTTTTAATCAAATATATATATATATAACAATCTAAAATTGTTGAATAATTTATATATAAGATAAATATTTAAAATTTGTAAAAAACATGAATAATCAATTCTAACAATAAATTATTTCTATAATCCAATTGAATAAATTGATATTTATAATAATGCTTTTAACAATCTTTTGTATTAGTTTTTGAAAAGTATTGACCAAAATAGTCACTGACAATAATGATCCACGTCCTATGAGAAATTCAATTCTGAAAATTTAAATACATTTATAATACAGCCAAAAAAAATGCATTTATGATGCACAAACTGAAGGTTTGGCGATGACTATTTTTAATCATCTCGAGTTTTCCTTTTTCTAATTAAAAGAAATCTCAGACACAATTAAAACCAATAATATCAGTATAAGCTGAAATAATATTAAAAAATAATAAATATGAAAACAGATAAAAAAACGTAATTAACTACAAAATATGAAAAGTAATATCTGTGAGATTAAATTGCAATTGAAACTGAATTGGTGTGAGGCTGGTACAATTATTGAGACCCCTCGAATGGTCCAATTGGTGTTGTGGGTTATGTGAAAACTCGCCGTGCTCTTCGTACATTGAACACTGTGTGGGCTCAGCACTTGAGAGAAGAACTCAAAGGTAGGCTCTCTGTAAGAAGTGGTGCAAGTCCAAGAAGAAACGTAGGCTTTCACCAACTACTCAAACTCACTCACAAGGAAAACAAAAGAAAAACATTGACACTCATGTTGGAGATCCCAGGTCAACTAGCTATCGGGCCGGATCATCCAAAATATATAGTCCCACACACAAGTTGACGGTCTCGACGTGAGGAGTGTGTTGGAGATCCCACATCGACTAGAGATTAAAGCCTTTAATAGTATATAAGTGGGGGCAAACCTCACCCTTATGAGCTGGTTTTACGAAGTTGAGTTAGGCTTAAAGCCCACTCTTTCGTAATAACTCAGCTGGAGAAACTAAACAACTATGCTACTCTCATTCCACCATCATTAATATTATTAACATTTTTACTATTATTTATTATTATTAAATCCTTTACCAGATCTCGAAGTTTTCTCTTATAAAGCACCAAAACTGCACTAAATATATAATAATATATGATGAAATTTTCTCTTAATGTTTATCAGAGGCAAAGCTAGGGGTCACAGCAGAAAATTCCAAACTTCAAATAAGACAATAACTAATATATGGTGGTTAAGCCTAATGATGCCGTGATTAAACCTAATGCTGGTATTTGGAGGGACTTGTTAAAAACAAAATATAATTAGATATAGCAGCAAAACCAATAGATACAAAAACTTTGACTCTTTTCTTTAGAATGTATACTTGTGGAGACGTCTCTTTAATCAAGCTAGAAACACCAATGTATCATGATGAAACTGCTGAATGTGGCAATGGAATGAGTGACACCTCAGGTCACGAGAGAACAACTAGAGAGAGACAGAACAGTCAACTGATTTGATGACCACGAAATTGCTGTACACCTCTCATTATTACTGCATTGCTATCACTACTGTGTACTCTGTATGTATATATATATATATACTGTCTTTCTTACCAAGCCACAATGCTTATTAAATTATTTAGCCACCACCCCTTCCCATAGTTTACATCTCTAGTTTCAAAGTCAAAGTTTCATCACCATTCTTTACCAACCTCATCAAACAAAATGCAAACATTTCAAACCAAGTAGAATATAATGCATGCTATCATCCATTGTCATCAGTTACTGGTCAAACAATAGCAGAATGTGAAGAATAGATAATGGGGAGGTCTGAAATTATTGTAGCAATTTGTAATTTGTTATCTGCATGAGGTGACTAATTGATTGGTCCTTTTTTTCCTTTCCCTATATCTTAGAACATGGTCACAACCAAAGCAACACAGAAACACACTAGGCCACCTAGCTAGCTCTCTCAGTCTAACTCTTCTTCAGTCTCAACTCAACTAATGACCAACCAACCAACCAACCAACCCCTTATTTATCAATTTCTATGTATGCATGTCATATTCACACACATATCTCAATATGAGCTTAAAGATAAACATATATCAAACTTGAGTTGAAGAAGAAGCAAACCAATACTAGCTTAGCTTCACCTGAGAGGTGTACGTAGATACAAAGACATGTATAAAAAGTTTTAACATGACAAAAACTAGCGAAATCCAATAGTGCCAACAATCATGCATATATATGATTCTTCTATATGATGTATATGCCATACACAACAGTGGCAGCTATTCTACTCTATTCTTGGACATTTCTACTTACTCTGCAACATTGATGTTGTTGAGATAAGAGCGTGCATGCACGTGCGGGGAAGTGTCATGTCGTGGGGACCATAGCCTCAGCAGTCAGACTCTGGCCACGTTTTGAGCGACCACTAATATTAGGACCCTTCAAACTTTGAACCAAAAAGTGAAAGTGAGAGAAGCACGTTCTTTCAGTTTTCCCTTACTTGTTCCTAACATCCTCGTCACGGGCCACCAGGGATATATCTCTCCCTACTACTCTTTCATCACTGTATTTTATTTTATCACAATTTCTCTCACTTTTTTCTTTCAGATTTTTTTTATTTGGGTTAAATATATTTTTCTATGAAATTGATTTTCGTTAATTTTTTTTATCTCTTTACTTTTTCGTCTTATTTAAATTAGTTTTTAGTTATGAAATTTTTCAATAATAAATTTTTGTTGTCAAAACCTTGTTTTGGGATAAAAAAAAGTTTAGGTTTTGTGAAAACTTTCTAAATATTATACATGTTAAAAAATAGGAAAAATAACTTGTAGAGTTATATATACTAGTGGAAACACAGACGCGATTGTTTCTACATTTTTCTCTTTTACTCAATTTTCATGATGACAAGAAATGTAGTATACATATAGAAATAATTTTGGATGAATCGAAATTGAAAAACAAAAAATAGAGTGCAAAGAGTGATTAAAAGTGAAGATTATTTTATTTTATATGTGAGATTTGGTGTTCAGATGTGTGAGAGTATGCTCTCTTTGTTGCCTTAAAATAAGGAATTAAGGGAAGAGTGAGAGAGTCATATGAAAAAACACTTCATTGTATTAATAAAATGAAATATATTAAATAAGAGTAGAATTGAAAAAAAAATTGTGTACACAAAAAATCAGTTATAATGAAGAATCCCTTTATATATAGGTGTAGATGAGATATATTAAATAAGAGTAGAATCGAAAAAAAATTGTGTACACCAAAAAACGGTTATAATGAAAAATCCCATTTATATATAGGTAAAGATAAAAAAAATATTTTCAACAAGTAAAATAATAATTTACTTATGAGCATTTTTTTATCTTCGACTTTGCTGGCTTTTTTCTGATTTGTAAATGATTATTTTCTTCAAGATTTTGATAAAAAAGAATCACACCTTTTTAATTAGTTATTTTTTAGATTAATTTTCAACAGCAAATACTACCTATAGAAATAGAAGTTCTTGCACTAAGATAATAACCCTATGTTTTATGTTAATGCGTTATTTAATAATTATCAACAACGATTTTTTTCTTTCTACTCGTATGATCAAATCTTAAAATATAATTGTTTTACATAAAATATAATAAATATGATATAAAATAGGAGTTGAGAGTACTCCCTGTGTTGTTTATTAGATGATTCTTTTTGTAGATCATAATCTGATATATATAGACTGAATTGTAATCTCTCTACCTTTAGTTATGATTTCTGTTTTAATTGAGTGTTTAAGACTAATTGATTTGAGATTCCTTAATTTGTATTCCTCATAACGTTAGATACATAGGTCAGGAAACAACCATAAATGACCAACTATCGGATCAGGTACCTAACATGCCCAAACCTAAGGCGTAGGTCAATAAATCTATAGTGAGTTTGAAGGTCATAAGATAAACCATTTATTATATTTCATACGTCAAATCCATGACTTAACAATAATATAATATATAATATATATTGGTTAATTCAAATAATGCTGTAATTCCTTTTATTTTGCAGCTTAGTTTGGCAACCGTTGAGAAAGGTAAAGCATGTGGTATATCAGAGTCAATGACAACTATTTACACTGCATGACAGCAGTCATTTGATTATTCAAACAATTAATTTAATTTTTTTATGAATATCGTGAATTGATACTGATGGTGACCCATTGTGCTTATCAATTCGGAATTGGAAAACAAATGAACATGAAAGACATTTTCACGATTGAAGCTTTGAGTTACTAATATACTAATATCACCAAAATAATCACCATTATTTTTAAAATATGCATATTAAATACAAGAAAAGAGAATGATTAATACAAAAAATTTAATTTAGTAATGATTTAAAATTTAATTAGCCTACCTTAGTATAATCTTTCTTAACCGAAAATACCTTATTAATAATGTGAATTTATGCTTAAAAATATTATATATTAATAAATGATCATGTTAACGCAAATTATTGATATAATGAATCTTAATGTAGAACTTCAAAATTTAGATTATCAGTTTAAGTTTTGTTCTTAAAATTATATTATATTAGTAGAATAGTAATCCTAACACTTTAATTTTTATCCTCTAGTACAATAGAAGAAAAACATGATGTTTTGTCGTAAAAAAGGGACGCGAATGAGAAAAATCGACGCCTAAATGTTAGATTTATATAAGTCAATAATTTGACAAAAAAAATCGTGGAATGGTGATGAAACAAATATCATCGGCTTAGTTGTGTGTCAAACCGACGCAAATGTATAAAATCGCCTATGCGTCGGTTTAGCTGACGAACTGAAAAAAGAAAATTGGCATCAGATTTTGCGACGGCCTGATCAATGCAAAGGCCAACGCATAAATTAATTAATGTAAAAAAATAAAAGCTTGCGTGAGCTTGGCCGACCCATGAATGGTAACAAAAAAAAACATATATTTTTTGTTCTAGCCATTTTACTATGTAAGACAACAAATACCAAACCAATGAAATTCAGAATTCAACATAACAAATTGCTATCATTCACACCACATTCACAATACAAAAATCATTCAAATAGTTAAACAAATTCATTCAGATAATTTCATCCATCCAAATATTTAAAGTGAATATGAATACATAAAACAAAACTTAAAATTAAATTTTACTTTAGAATTTAATTAAAAGTACTAAAACTTGATATTATAC
>Ga0123341_1001454_pt1 | contig 17827 bp, 11 predicted proteins | sample Turbeapinknodule_FD_89959 | JGI IMG/M metagenome (GOLD analysis project Ga0123341, IMG submission 89959) | Root nodule microbial communities of legume samples collected from Mexico - Turtle bean Mexico pink nodule | ecosystem: Host-associated > Plants > Roots > Nodule | place: Mexico: Nepantla...
ATATTATAATTTTAAATTAAATTAAATATTAAAATATTATTATTTTGAGTTGTTAAATGAATATATTTTTTTATTTGGTGGTTGTGAAAATATCACCATACCCAAGAAATAATTTATTTAATGATGTGATATATTGTTTTTGAATTTATGCTAATAAAGAGCTTTAGGGTTAATTATTAATTAAAAATAAATAAATGTACTGGTATGGATCGAACGGTCAATATCAGACTCGGCTTTTACAGTCGAGTCGACCGAATGATACACGTCTGTGTAGGACAACTGACATCATCGGTTCATTAACGCTCAATCAAGGTCAACAAGGCTAAATCATCATTATGAATTAGGTAATACACCTCTAAGTACGACCCAACTTACTAATTCGGTCCAATAAGGTAAACTCATTAAAATAATATAAATAACACATATTTCAAGAACAATGTACGTCATTAATTACTGTACTCTGACAACCGAGTGTCGAACACCCTTTGCTGACTTGAGCGTCAGAGTGTCTTCTGCAGGTACCCCTTTGGCATTCCTCAGAAGATAGTGATCAAGCAACCAAGACTCGAAGGAGTAGGCTGAAGTGTAGATCAACCGACCAATAGAAGGAAAGAAGACGAAATCGGTCAATAGTTCTCTAGGTCTCATATTCCTAGTAGGAACATTAAGTATATTGAAATAAAATATACACAGATGAAAAGTTAATCTATATTGAGTATATATAACGCAAAAATTAATGGTTCACTGAAAGGTTGTCAACAATAAAATTTAGATTCATATGATATTCTTGCATTAATGTTTATGTTTTTCTATTCTATGACTTGGTTAACATTAAGTTTGTGATATAAAGATTATGATTCATTTGAATAAATATATTTTGAACCCATTTCAATTATTAGAAAATATTATGCATTGTAAAACATAGAAGAAGCTGTTTATCTTAAAACAAAACTACCACCATTCATGTATGATAATATCTATATGGTTTTGATAAATTTTAAGGTTAAGATTAAAGGATCGATTCAATTGTTTTAATAGGATTATCTTTAAAAGTATATGAATCAAAATTAAGTTGGAGAATGTTGATTTCTTTTTTTATGTTTTTTACATAAGAAAAAAGATGTTAATTATATATTAAGAATTATTTTTTATTTGATTACACTATCATAATGTGCTTAATAACATAATAATAAACATCAACGGTTACAAGAGAAAAAAAAATAAGTAATTAATAATAATTATAACTCAACATTAAGTGTGGGCAAAAAATCCAAATTACAAAATTCAATCTATAATTATCCATATCCATATTAGTTTTAATTCATTTAAATGAATTTATTTCAAATCCAAATTCATATTTTTGGATTTTAAATCCAATCCATTTAACTAGATATGAATTAGATATAGATTTATACATTTTTGGATTATCCAAATTGCATTTTGGGATGGATTTTGACTTGGTCCGATCCAAGTTAAGCCAAGATAATCCAGCTGATGTCGAGCCGAGCGGGCCCGGGCCGATGTCTAACCGAGCAGTCCCGAACCCCTATCGAGTCGAGCGGGTCCGAGCCGATTTCGAGCCGAGCGCGCCCGGACCGTTGTCGAGCCGAGCATTCCCAAGTCGATGTCGAGCCGAGCTGGCTCGGGCCGATGTCAAGTTGAGCTGGCCCAGGTCGATATCAAGTCAAGCAAGCCCGAGCTGACGTCGAGTCGTCGGGCTTGCGCCGATGTCAAGTCGAACGGGCCTGGGTTGATGTCAATGTTGAGTCTCCCGGGCCCGGGCCAATATCGAGTGGAGCAGGCCCAGGTCGATGTCGAGTCAATTGGGCCCGAGCCAATGTTGAGTCTCTCGTGCCCGGGCCGATGTCAAGCTGAACAGGCCCAGGCCAATGTCGAGCTAAGCAAGCCCGGGATGATGTCGAGTCTCCCAGGCCTGGGTCAATGTCGAGTCTCCTGAGCCCAGCCTGATGTCAGCCAAACGGCCTGGGTCGATATCGAGTGGAGGGGCCCAAGTCGATGTCAAGTCGATTTGCCCTTGGCCGATGTCGAGCCGAACGGGCCCGAACCGATGTTGAGTGTCCCGAGCCCGGGCCGATGTGTAGTTGATTGAGCTCGGGCCAATTTTGAGTCGAGCCGGCCCGAGCCAATGTTGAGTCTCACGGGCCCGGGCCGATGTCGAGTCGATTGGGCCCTGGCCAATGTCGAGTCGAGCCGGCCCAGACAGATGTCAAGTCGAGCGGGTCTGAGCTGATGTCGAATCGTCCGGGCCCGGACCGATGTCAAGTCATCCGGGTTCAGGCCGATGTCGAGTCGTCTGGGCTCGAGCCGATGTCAAGTGGAGCGGGCCTGGGTCGATGTCGAGTTGATGGGCCCTGGCAAATGTCAAGTCGAGCGGGCCCGGGCCGATGTCAAGCCGAGCGGGCCCGGGCTGATGTCGAGTTGAACGGGCTTTGGCCGATGTTGAATCATCCAGGCCTGGGCTATTTTCTAGTCGTCTGGGCCGATGTTGATTCGTTTGGGCCCAGGCCCAAGCTGATGTCGAGTCGATTGGGCCTAGGCCGATGTCGAGCCGAGCCGGCCCGAGCCAATGTCGAGTCTCCCTAGCCCGAGCCGATGTCAAGTTGAATGGGCCCGGGCCGATGTCAAGCCGAGCAGGCCTGAGCCGATGTCGAGTCCTCCGAGCCCAGGCCATTGTCGAGTCGTCCGGGCCTGGACCGATGTCGAGTCGTCCGGGTTCGAGCCGATGTCGAGTCCTCCGGGCTCGAGTCGATGTCGAGTGGAGCGAGCCCGTGTCGTTGTCAAGCCTATTGGGCCCTGGCTAATATCGAGCCGAGCGTGCCCGGGCCGATGTCAAGTCGAGCGGGTCCGGGCCGATCTCGAGTCGAACGGGCTCTGGCTGATGTCGAATCATTCAGGCCCGGGTCATTGTCAAGTCGTCCGGCCCCGAGTTGATGTCGAGTAGTCTGGACCCGAGTCGATGTCGAACCGAGTTGGTCCGCGTTCAAGTTGAGTCGGCTTAGGCCCGGTTCTAGCCAAGTTAGTCTGTGTCCATACCAAAATGAATTTAATTTAATTGATAAAGTGAATTTAATCTAATTAACAAAATGGATTGAATTTAGATTTAATCCACTTTAAATGAATTTAAAAAAGATCCATTTAAATTTGATCTAGTTAAAATGAATATGGATTAATCCAATCCATTTATTCGGATTTGGATTTAGATTGGATTTTGAAAAATGAAATGATGAACTATCGAATAGTAGCTTTTTTATTGCAAAGAAAAGGTATTTGATATTTTGATTGTTTGAAATCACGTGGAATAGAGTTTGATAGAATTACTTTAAAAAAGGTATGCTTTTTTCTAAATAGTTTGTTCCTGCAGTATTATAACTTAGAAGTTAAGTTAAGATTTAGCAGAAAAAGTTGAACTATGAAATAAAATTTTATGTATCTTATTCTTAACCAATGGAGTTATAGCCATTGCTGATGTACAAATTTTGGATGCAGTTAATTTTTTACCTTTGCACGTGGTCATCTCCCTGTTCATTTTTTAATCTCCTTGTACATCATTTCTAACAGAAACGTAAATGAACTTGAACTGTGACAAAACTATGAAAGAATCATTAACTACAAAAATTGTCCACATTTTTTATATGCTAACCCTTATGATGTCATGGACTTGAGATAAAGAACATTAATCCTAGAAGAGATACAGGTACTTAATTCTTGACTTGAAAACTTGTTCCGATCCAACTAGAAGTCTCACAAAGTTGAGGATATATTGTAAAACATTCTTCTTTCTTAACCCAATAAAATGTTATTTGATGGGTAACTATGCTACCAGACTTCATCTCAACAATTTCAGCAATGGTAAATGAAAATTTGGCAGTGCATTTCAATTGACTATTATAAGTTCCAGATCCAGAAATGATATGAGAACTGAACATTGCTTACTCCATACATCCAGAGTAAAGCAAGTAGAAAAAAATAAACTGAAAAATGTAAGAGTGGTATTGGAGAGTATTGCATCGTGCAAATGCAATTTGGAGCAATGACATACTTATTGCATCAACGCAGTCAAATGAACAGTGTCTAAGTTGAAGTACTTGGCTAAGCTTCAAAGGTAATATTAGAGCCTAGAGCGTAGCATAATTTGACCCTCAGCTACTATTCTCGTTTCTGTCAACACTGGTGCTACTCCTCCACCTATGTTCCCTGCAGGTTCAACTTCCGTATTGGTGTTTAAAGCACTTGTGACTTTCAATGTGTATACTGCACCAAAAAGAAAATTGTACTTCCAGTCACAAACTTACTATGGATTGAGAAATGGGAATTTCATATTTGAATTCAAGGAAACTAATGAATCAAGTTAAGTGTCACAAACCAAGTACCTATTTGAGCTCGAAGAATGGACAATGCACAAGCCTACTTACCTTATAAATGGTTTCTTATTACTTCCATGAGATGATATTCATAACTAGTCTAGTCATGTGATCAAATTCATTGATACTCTCCAAGATCATAGATTGAGTTTTTTACTACGCAATTCTCCAAAAGATTAATTCATCTAGACGCAAACTGACCTGGTGGAGTGGAAATGGAAGTGGATGCACTATAAGATTTGCTCACAAAGAGTTGAAATTTGATACCATCTGTTGTGTTCTCCTCAAACGCAGAAACCAATATATTGGGAAGGGCTAAGGCAGGGGCTTGTTGGTCTATTGGTGATAAAGGGGCTTCAGAATTGTGTTTAAGCTTCTTGGGATCATGGTCATCTGCAACAGAAGATGGGCGACCAAGTGATTTATCCACGAACGCACCAAAAACATTGTTTCTTTTCCTTGAGTTCTGTCCATGATCTTCCATGCTTCAAGATGAAGACACAAATTTTCTGTTGTGTATGGATTTAGAAGCCTTTTGACCAAAAATAGTTGTAATAAGATACCAAAAATAATGGTTCCTACATGTAGAACTTCTTATGCCACTTTTCTTATATCATATCAAGCATTTTACATAAGCATAAACCACCATTCGAAATGTTGTAACTTTACAGATTTGTGTAAAAGTAAATTATAGTAGTCATCAACCATCAATCAAGGGACTTTATCAGTCCAAGTGCAGAAGTTGTCAATGTTCGACAACTTTATTCACTTTTTCTCGAGCCACACTTTTATTTTTGTTATAGCGCTGCTTTTTCTTTCACATTACAGTAACAAACATGTTGTTTATTGAGATTTTGTTTGTATATGTCTTCTAGACACGGTGATTCAAGAACATGGATTATTCACTGAGAAATAATATATCTTATAATAGTGCAGGAATTTTCTACTTGGTTGGTATTATGTTATAATTCAGTGGACCTAATGTACGTACTGGTCATGATCATTATGTCACACAGAGGAAATGATATAGAAATTCAGCAATCACTATCAATAATACTTGTGGGAAACTTCCCTCAACACGTTTTCATTCTGACATCTAATACAGATAGAATTTTATTCCCTAAATTATTGACAGATGCTAAAGACAATCAGCCATAAATAGCAAATGAAATTTACCTTTTTTTTTCAGAAAAACATGTCAAAAGAAAAGTCATGCAGGGCTTGTACCAACTATTCCCATGTTCACTATAAGAATAATTGGTCAAAATACAATTGCAGTTGCAACAACCATTCCCTTGTTATCCTAGATGACAAGTTCAAAGCTTGAATTATTATTTTAATTATATAAAATGTTACGAGAGTCGTAGTTAAATACATTTATTTTTAAAAGAAATCCATTCATTTTAAATAAATTTACATGTCTATAGTGCAACCTGAAAAATCATGTCAGTACATTTTACTTTTCAAATCTAAAGCCTCTTTATGACTTTAGGCTACAAGATCAATAAAAAATATATTCTCTGACAATTCCTAGATCTTTTGGAGTTTGAATAATGACGTTATGTTTCAGTCTTTTTACATTAAAGGGTGATCCAACTTTAGACATTAGGCAGTGCCTAATCAAGCTCAAACGGAATCTAACAGTTTCTTTTCTTTTTTTCCCATTTTCTTATGCAAACCAAGTCAATTAGAGTTATACCATATGAAATTTAGTTTTAGGTGTAGTGTGGAACTGGTATCAGCATACCCTATCTATTCTTCACTAGTTTGAGTTTTTTCTAAGTGCCATTTTTCTTTCGATATTCACACCTTCCATTTCTCACCAATCATGGACCAAACTCAAAAGGAGTCTGGTTGGATGCATTCTATCAAGGTAACATTGGGGTCTCTAGACCACAGAGAGGTTAAGTCCTTCATCAGCAGCATTCCTAGTGTTTCGAGCAAGCTTAGAAAATCCAACGAGGAGGCGTACTCACCAAAGTTTGTCAGCATTGGACCCTTACATAGGGGAACAAGTAGCCACCTTCTGGCCATGGAAGAGCACAAATGGCGTTACATGCTGGCTCTCCTTCACAGAACTCAAAACCCAGTTTCAACCTTGGATGAATGCGGCACAGTCATTCTTGGTTTGGACGATGCAGTTCGTGCAAGCTATGGAGGTAATATCAAATATGAACCCCATGAGCTAGCCAAAATAATTTTACTTGATGGCTCATTCTTGTTAGAACTTCTCCTTAGATGTGCACCACCAAACATGGTACCTCAAATTCCAAAAGAAGATAACCATAATGATTCTTCTTTAGATCCAATACTAGGACACAAAGAAGTGTTCATATCTATTCTCACTGATTTCACTCTTCTAGAGAACCAAATGCCCTTTTTTGTTCTCAAGACATTGGCAAGGGTACTTTTTCCCGAGGTCTTCACAAGTGAAGCTGATCATCTTGTTGCTGATCTCACACTGTCTCTCTTCAGCTACCCTTTGATCCGCTGTCCTAGTGTGGCACATTTTCTTCATCTCATGCACTTGTCCTCCATTGTCGATGAGGGGCAAAAGGTGAAAAAAGCTCAGCAAGAGCTAAAGCGTTGCGCCACAAGGCTTAGAGCTTCTGGTGTATCAATTAGGAAAGTAGATAGGCGCAGCAAACTGGTTCACTGGTTTGGCTTTGACATAAGATTTTCCAAAGGGGTGCTTGAAATCCCTCCACTTCACGTAGTCGAAACAACTGAGGTATATTTGAGGAATTTCATTGCATGGGAGCAAAGCAGAATTGGTATCAACAGGCAATTCACTTCTTATGCATTGTTTCTTAGAGGGTTGCTCTGTTCCTTGCAAGATATTGAGCTGCTTGTGGACAGTGGTGTTTTGGTCAAAGATACTAAGATCAGCAACAGAGACTTGCTCACTTTGTTTGCCACAATCACGAAGGGGGTGGACCAAATGGACTCTAGTTACAGTAAGCTTTGTGAGGACTTGAATGCTTACTCAGCAGTGAATCCATTGAGAAAGTTCCCTATACTGATATGGCATTGTTGCAACCGTTGTGTGGAATGCATCAGATACTCTTGCAAACACAGCTATAAAATCTTGATTAGGGATCATATCCCAAATGTGTGGAAACTGATAGGAATTGTGGTAGCTGCAGTGCTGCTTGCTCTTACCATTATGCAAACCTACTATTCATCCCGTGGCTAAGTAAATTTTGTTAAGTATGAGTACAACCATGATTCATATGATTGACATACATTTTTCATTATGATGCAAACATGTCAAACTTTCAACAAAAAAATATACTCGTATATTGAATTTTGTGTTAATTCAGGCCGATTGATTTTTTTGCATGCATAACTTTTAAATATGGGCCACAATAAATCGGCATATGTGATGTTTATTTATACAGTTTATGGCTGTTACATGAAAAAAGTGAGGGCGTTCTTTGTTATACCTCTCATTAGAGAGAAAACCTTTAACATATATTTACAATTATATCGGTAGGGGTTGTGAAATTTATTTCATGTAAAAATAGGATTAAATGACTACAGCAGATAATTGATGTAAATAAGAAAATTATTCTAATTATCTTATAATCTTATAAAAACGGATAGGTTTGGTTGATCGAACCATTTTTATAAGGTGATCATGATTCGGTTTAATTTTTTCCACATTCCTAGACTTATTCGTAGTGCACAATCTCCAATCCCTATGGGTACTCTACTGTGATCATGAACCACATTAATCTTCAATCCCTTGAGTAACTCCTGTTATCCCCACCCTGGTAAAGACTAGACAAGAAAATGGGCAGCAAAAAACAATTGAAGTAGGTACACAATTCCAGCTGGGAAATTGTTTTAATACATACTAAATATACAATTACTGTTCTTGATTTCTTGCAAACAGTGTCAGTGCAGTAGCATAGCAGTTGGATAGCACATGCATAAAGATAAGCTAAAGATAGTGTCATCAAAAGTTTCAACGACAATTCTTTGTTGGCCACATTAGCTAGTGCAGTAATGTAGTAGACTGAGCAAATCTTTCGTATCAGCTTTCACACTCACTGTTGCTTTTATTGTGACCTGGTATTGAGTTGAGGTTCAATTATTGGAGCAAATTCAAGTACCTATAGACCCTTTTCTTCAGTATATTTTAAATCCTTTAAATTTTGCTCAAATTGATTACATATTATTGTAATACTATTTTTTCTACAATTTTTAAACATGACTGAAGTGAGAAAGTCTTCAATATCCAGTAGACATATAGCAGAAAACGTTTGAAAGATCTGAACTTGTAATCTTCCCAACAACCCCACATAGAACCTTAACAGCCTCCAAATGCCAAAAGTTACAATGCATCTTGGAGCAAGTTCTGGCACTCAGCAATGAGTTCATGTCCCTTCTTGCGAAGGATCTCTGCTTGAATCAACAACATAGCTCCTTTGTGACCCTTTTGCCCCGCCATCACGATCTCACTGCTTGAGAAGCTCATGAGCTTCAAAAGATGTGCTGCATCAGCCATCTCAAGTCCAACATCTACTGTAGGCTCTTTGTTTGACAAATCTTTCAAACGTTTCACAGTGGACTCGCGTTGACACGCAATTGCTTTGTATATGCCCCCGGTTCTAGGCCTCCTTGATAGTTCCTCAGCTGCCATAGACACCACTGATTCTAGCTCACTCTGATTCTGATCTTCTTTCCAATTACAATCTACACAGCAAATGCAAACACAAATTAATGGTGGAGTGGTGGCATACAATATCTATTAAGACAAAACTTAGTTAAATTTCCTAATGTATTTGGGGTATTCCCCTGTCTACAAAAAGGTTTCTTTCAACTTAGAACTTCATACAAATTACCGAAACTCACCACCACTAAATCGACTTTAGAGGTATTTTCTGGTATTGTTTTTCAATTAAAATTAGTATTTGTAGCTCTATAACTCCAACAATTTAGGTGAACACTTACAACCCAGATGAAACTCTAATTTTGATTTAAAAACAGCATCAGAAGTATCTAAAATATTTTATGCAAAGAGAAAAATGAGGTGTTAATGATGGTATAATATCTACTGAAGTTTTATATAGAGAAAAAAGGAGGTATAAATGGTTTTATATGATAGCTATTAATGTTTCATATATAGAGAAAAAAAGTGGGAGTTAGAACTCACTGTCTGAGACTGTTCTGCAAAGTTTGTCATCATTCTCCACGTACTCAATGAGTGATGACTTGCTACCAATGGATTGGGGTGATGGTCCACTACTAGCTGAACGCTTGATGGAAGTTGATGGAGAGGAAAAGTCCAATATTTCCTTTGTATCAATGCTTTGTTTGGAAAGATAAGAAGAAGGGGTCAAATTGGTGGTGGTGGTTTCCAACAAAGGAGCTTGAGAATTTGGTTTGAGTCTCTTGTGGCCATGGTCAAGGTGACCAACAAATTTAGCTTCTTGTGATTCAGGGTGGTGTTCCAATGGCGGAGAAAAAGGAAGAAATTTGGCGAAAGCATTGCTGTCACTGCTTCTTTTTCTTTCGTTGTGATGGGCAGCACTGGTGGAATCCTCCATGACTTCTCCCAAACTTGCAGCCAAGACAAGAAATGGATTTTGAAAATTCTTTTCTTGTTTTTGAGGCAACAGAGTCCAATAACAAGAGTAGATAATTAATTTATAGATGTAAAAATGAAGTGGAGAATAAGGCATGTGTGAACCCACTGCAGCAATGTTTTCTCCTCAACTGTGTTCTATTCCACTGTACTAAGCTTTACAACTAAAACAACTTCAAATGTTTATTATTACTATTTATTTATTTATTTATTATTTCTTATCTTTTTTTTCAAGGGTTAAATCACTTGTTTGTTGACTTTAATTTTGGAAGAATAAACTTGTTAAGTGTTTACTTGTATTTTTATCTTTTAATTACAAAATTGTCACGATTCCAATCTTATTTTGCAGGTGAAATGGGCCCGAATATTTTTGTTGGGTGAGAAAGACACTAACTTTATGAGGGTGTTTCATCCTGCACCCCCAACAAATGTCTTCCCGCACCCCATCATTTTCGGTAAAGACTCTTTTATTCCTTTTAAAAATACTTCTAGAATACTCTTTTTAAAATATTTTTGGAACATACTTTCTACAATATATTTTTTTAATTCTGGATTTATCATTCTGGAAATCAAAAAAATGTGTTTTGGGAAGAATATTTTGGAATAGTTTTTTGTTTTCCAAGATTTCCTATTTTGGAAACACGCTTTGCTTATGGAACTCCAGAAACATCTTTTTACTTACAGAATCCCAACTTCGGAATTACCCAAAACTATCAAGGGTACTTTCGATATTTTAAAGAATGTAGAAATGCATATCAAACATCCACTTTATTATTTTAACACATTTTCAAATATGACAAATTTTTCCCGCACCTCCATTCGTTCTCCCTATCCTACCCTTCTCAACATGTGTGGTGGTTTATTCTATATTTTTCAAGTGGTCTTTGGTGCTTGTGGTAATTGGTTGAAGTTGCTTGTGGTGGGATGCTTGAGATAAGTTTTGTAGTGTTTTTAGAGTTTATTTTTTGTTCTCTTATTTATTTATTTTTCAATATTTTTGTGTATATCGGATTCTACAATCCATAACACCCCTTAGTGTAATATGTATTATTGATTGTACAATTCGGAGGGTAAACCTAGATTCGGAAGTGTCTTATAATTGTTCAATCCATAACACATTTTGAACTTACAATCTGGATTGTACAATCCGAAAGACAATTCCAAATCCAAGTTTATGTTTCAAATTGTACAATTCATAATACATATTATATAGTAAGAGGGTGTTAAAGATTGTATAATTTGAAATATATTTCTAAATTCAGAAATACCTTTCAAATTGCATAATACGAAATGTATTTTTTTATAAAAAATATTCTGAATTATAGAATCCAAAAAATATTTTCACATTAACTTCCTTCCTCATTCTACAATTCGGAAGGTGTAAATAAAAAAAAATACATTTCAATATTATAATGTATTTTTTAAAGGACAAAATGGTCTTTTTATATTGATCTATGGAGGTGAAGTAGAAGTTATGAGATGCAGGAAAAAAAACCTCAAATATTTGTAAAATACATGGAGTAAAGAAAAGTCTTTTACAATTCTTTGAAAATAATGTAACAGTTTTATAATTAAATATAAAACAAATTAGGAATAAAAATGGAAGTTAAAAACATATAAGACGTTGATTAGCAAAAAAATAGTTTTAAATTTTTATAATTTCTGAATTTAAGTATGAAAACAGTAAAAACAACTTCTTACATAAGGGCATTATTGAAATAAAAATTGAAAAAAAAATGGAAATGTAAATAACAAAACCAAGAGTGCAAAAGTATTGTTAGTTTTAATTATACTAATAAATTAGTATTAAATAATAATTGAAAGTTTATTTAATTATCATTAATTGATAATTAAGGATTTTAATATTATATGTAAGTTGTGGAATATAAGAAGATAAGTTTTGTATAAGTAATTTATTTAAAGTAACTCATGTAGAAGTCCCTCTTAGATGGTTCATTATTTCTCTCATGCTGAGTATCCTTAAAAAAATACTCAAGAATTATTTTTATACTTGCAAATATCTTTTATTTTTCATTCTGTAAAATTTTAAATAAATTAAATTTTTTTCTAAAAAATCATATTCTTTTTATTCTTACAAAATTGAAATGCCCTTTTAGATCATTGCTAATAAAGGTGATAGATGAAAAAAAAATGGTGTAAAGATAGTTTTAACATGCAAATTTACAATTAAAAGTTCTTTTTGATATTAATGTATGATTAAGAACAGTATGATTCAACTCTAGAAATACCCAAATCCATATACATCATGTTTTTATTTTTGTGTTTGTTATGTCTTCTGTTTTAAATTGAGGAAATATTTGCTCTCACTAAAAATGCATTTTTACAGCATCATTAAATCATGTATTGTCATTTATAAAAATTTGAAGACCTTTAGCACTATTTGGAATTTGATTATATTATTTGTACTTCTACCTTTTCTATCTCTCTTCATGTGCACTCCATCATATCTGAAAGCTACTTCTTATAAAGATGCAAGTGTGGTATACTTCATATTTCATTTTTTTTTTCAATATTTGAATTAGATTATCCTCTTCACGATTTTTTTTATCAAAATAGAATAATTTCACATTTTTTTTATTAAAATAGAATAATTTCATAAATTAATTATCAAAATAAATAAAATTTAAAAGAAAAATTAAAATAGTTAAGTCATACATAATCGTGTTGAAAATACAATTTGAGTGTAATTAGATTTCAATTGAAATTTCAGTATTAATTGAAATCTAATTACACTAAAATTGGTTTAAACTAACACAATTTATTTATTTTAATATTTGTTTAAAATTTTATTTATTTTAATAATTAATCTATAAAATTACCCTAGTTAGGTAAAACAAATCCCTTTTGACACTATTTACTATTTTCATATTTTGAGCTGGAATCTGAATGGAACCGAATAAACCTGAATTAGTATAATGGTGGGAGCTTGGTGACTTTCCAACTTATTTAAATAATTTCAAAAGTTTTATCATATTTTAATGTGAAAAAACAACTTATTTGGTTGTCTAACACAACTTTCTTGAGGTAGTGTCTTAAAATATTCTCTCTTGGAAGAATAAAAAAAGTGTTAAAAGGCATTGTTTTTAACAATACAAAGGGGGTTGAAGGAAAATGAATAAATATATACTGAGTCAATTTTTATGTAACTTATTTCATTTACATACACCTTAACTTTTTACAAATACATTTAATTCATCATACAACTTCCGCTATTTGCTCGAGACACTATCAGCTATATAATCTAACAGCAATTTTCCACAATCTGCTATTGACAACATTAGTTGTTACTATTTGTGTTTTTACAGTGCATCTTTTATACTTTAAAATATGTTTTCACTTTGTCTCTAAAAGGTAAAGATGCTTGAATTTAATATAGTATCACCACACTTATCTGCTGGCTGTCACAATTACAGTGTTGCTATTATCACCATCTCCAACTCTGAAACAATCATAATAATAAAATAGTTAGTTACATCCCGTCAACCTTAAAATTACACCCACAATATCATAAATAAACACAATCCTAAACAACAACACTGTATTGAATCCAGAATGACAATTTATTTCCCAATTCAATTTGTAATAAAAATGCAAGTTTTGTTAATATGAACTAATTTCAATTCTGATATAACTATAATTGATATTATAACCCCAGAACCTCAATCCAATCAAGTTTTGAATGGATCCTAAGAACTAAAAATACATTATTAATTTTTCTCGTACTCATTCTCATATTTTCTGCAAGAAATATATAAAACAAAAAACAGAAGAACAGTAGTTCTCAGCCTCTCTACATGTCAGCTGAAGCTTATGGGAGAATGGACAAGATTTTGGTCCATTCCCTTTGCATTGTTCATAGCTTAACAAAACTGCCAACATATGGTAAAGTAGGCCTACGAATTATCATGCTTAAGCTTTACGGGTGTGCTAAGGCATAAAATCGTTCTTGAGCCTCCACCCAAAACAACTAAAGCTTTTAAGAGTGTTTGTCTTAAGAGTAATTTCCAGTTGAGACTATAGAATTTAACAGAGCTCAACATGTTTGAAGTTAAATTTAAACCAACAATGGCAAGACTGAAAAAACAGAGGTTACACAAACATCTGCTAAATGTACGAACCTCCAGTTCAATATTGAGAGTTGATCTCACCCCAATCAAGATTTCAGGATCATCTACCAGTCAAGTTCCTGACATTATTAAGGAACTTACACAAAGCTGGAAGCATCTAAATTGTTACAAGAGACTATTTAATTTAGAAAATTTGGGTACCTGAATTCAAACATAGGAAATTAGTAAGGGGCTGGGTGCAGCAAGCCTTGTGTTTCTGGCAGACACAACAAAACACAAGCTGAGACTAAGACAATTAGTTAGTTCTAAATCAACAAATGTTAATGATCGTTCTGGCACAAGTTGATTAATATCCCATGAAAATATCTCAGAAAAGTAGCCTTAAACTAGATGAACTGTGACAAATACTGGAAAAGTAAATTCCATGGAGAAACCAAGTTGTGGGCAATAGGAGTACTGTTAGGGATTAATTATAGTTGGTTTAAAATGGGTTAACTAATTAGTCCTATTTCAGTTTTCTGTTTAAAATGGGTTTAGTGCAGCTTTAGGTGGGCAGACTGACCTATTTTAATTTTGGGTGTGCACTAAACTTCTAACCAATTAACACAATCTAGTATCTACCCTTGTATAAAAATGACAGAACAAAAGAGCCTTTAAAGGGGGTAGCCATTCTGACATTTCTGATTACTTCAAAAGGCAGACATTTTATACTGAAATAATAACAAAGTGGTGATATTGAAAGCTTGAAAAAACAAGTACAACAGCTGTGATAGAAGTAAACCTTGTAAGAACATTTTACAAATCTCATTCATGGACTCGTTATGTAACATCATCAAATGGGGCATTGTATACCATGATGCAGAAATTTACACCTGCATTTTTTACCACAAAATGGCAACTGGTTGAAATGCATATGAACTCAAAATTCCATAATTGTCAGGCTGCCAATCCCTGTGTCCAATAAAAATATTTAATTGATTTAAGTAAGTCATCATTTGGTAAATACAATGATGTATGCTAGTTTATGAATAAGTCACATGTGGATCTCATTAAGTCAAAAAAAATTCTCCAAATCACATCTTTGAATAATACTTGTATACAGACATGAGGTAAGAGATTCTCAAGATTAACAGAAATATGAACCCTTCTCAAAGATCCAAGCAGGCACAAAACGGACAACTGATCAAAAAAATACGAGACAAAACGAATGCCTCGCAGCATACCCTAACATACTCTGAAATGAAACCAAATGATCTTGATAGTTTTACAATTTAACCTGAGATATAAAAGTAGATAAAAAAAATGCAAAGTAACTAATTTAATGAAAGACAACTAAAGAACTTACTTGAGTGCCACCATATAAACACTTGAAAACACGTACTATTGTGCAACAAATAATTTTAGTTCTGGATGAGCATCATTCAGCTTCATGAAGAACTCCTGGCATTTAATGGATGTTCCTTTTGATGTATGTTCACTATGTTGTGAAAAATTTGGAAGAATCTTCTCTACATCAAGATCTCTTGACATCTGACATAGGCATGCTAAGATGGTAGATGTTAATTTTGAGTCCAGAACAACATCCTTATCAGCCATTTGATGAAGCAAGGAAATGATTTTTTCTGTCTCTCCCTTTAAACCATAGCCCTTTAGTAAAGAATCAAATACAGCAACATCTGGTACATGACCAGAGGAGACCATTTTCTCATAGAGGGACATGGCTTCATCCAACAGCCCAAGTTTTGAGAACCTATTTATTAATACAGACAAGGTTACAGCATCAGGGATCAAATCCATGTTAAGCATATCCGATAGCAATTCCTTGGCATGTTTAATATCTCCTGCTTTGAGGGTTCCATCAATTATTATATTAAAGGAGACAACATCGACGTCATGATTCACATTTCTCATTTCTTGAAATAAACTCCTAGCCTGTTCTAGACTATCTTCCCTGCACAAAGATGCCATTAGTGCATTGAAATCAACCACTGTAGGTCTAATTCCAGAAGCTTTCATTTTAATAAAAAGTCCTTTTGCAATACTCAGCATCTGCATTTTGCACAGACCATTAATGAAAACTCTGTAAGTCATTGAATTGGGAGAAAATCCAGAGTCTACTGCATATTTCCAGAGTTCCAACGCCTTAATAAGTTTCCCGACACTGAGATAACCCTCAATCAAAACATTATAAGTTACTATGTTACCTGGGAACCCCATTTCAACCATAGTAGAATGGACCCTCAGAGCATCTCGAAGACGTCCTTCCTTGCAAAGTCCCTGAATTAAATAATTAAAAGTGAAGACATCCGGTTTTATATGGAACTTGTCGCTCACCAACAGCTTCCAAAGATCCATCGCATCATCAACTTTGCCAGCTACACACAGCCCTTTCATCAACGTATTATAAGTAACCACATCAGGCTTCTTCCCCTTCTTCGTCATCATTTCCAGAATCCTAAGTGCATCCTCCACCCGATCCTCCTTACAAAGTCCATTCACAACAACATTGTATGTCAAAGTACTTGGCTCCTCCCCCTTCTGCTCCATCAAATCCAACACCTTAATTGCATCCTCCGCTCTCCCATTCTTGCAAAGCCCATCTGCCAAAACCGAGTAGGTAACAACATCCGGCCGAATTCCTCGCGCCGTCATGTCCTTCAGCATATCAGACGCCTCTCGCCACCGACCAATCTTGCTAAGACCATGCATCAAACAACTATATGTAACCACATTGGGACTGACCTTCTTCCTCAACATATCATCAAACAGTTCCCTCCCCCTCTCAACATCACCCTTGCCACAAAAGAAACTAATTAGAGAACTATACAGAAAGACATCAGCTTTCAAACCCTCCCTCTCCATCTCCTCCAACAAAACCAACCCCTCACAAACTTCTCCATTCTTACAAAGACAATCAATTAAAACACTATATGTCACCAAATTGGGTTTGTTCTCCCCAACCTTCATTGCCTCAAACAAAGCCCTAGCTTCCACCAATCTTTTAGCTTTACACAATCCACTTATAAGGGTATTGTAAGTGACAATATCAGGAACCACATAATCGCTATTTTTCTTCATTTGAGAAAACAAACCCATTGCCTTGTCGCATTGACCACTCCGGGAAAACCCCTTCAACACGAGGTTCATGCTATAGACTTGAACCGGAAAACCGCGTTTTATCATTAGGCCAAGGACTCCAAAAGCGAAACTTGGGTAATGGGTGCTGACGAAGCTTTCGGTTAACGCGCAGAGAGAAGTGAACCAGGGCGAAACGCGCGCGGAAACCATCTTGCGGTAAACCGACACGACGACGTCGTAGTGTCGTGCCTTGCGTAGGTTGTCGATAAGGGAGTTGCATTCTGGTTCGGAGGGTGGTGAATTGGGGTCATGGATGGTGCGGTGAAAAAGGGAAACGGCGTCGGATAGGGAGTGAGGAGTGTGGGAGATTGAAGCAGAAGCTGAAACGTTGAAGGGATTAACGGTGGTAGAAGATGGTGGGGGAAGGGGAGGGTTAAGGAGGCGTTTGGGGATCATTTTTAAGTTTAAGGTGTTTGTAATTTGGTCTGGGTTTGGGAAAGTAGTAAAACGAATTTGCATGTGAGGAAGTCATTTTAATCCATTTTCTTAAAGTAACACGATTAACTAATTAAAATTATGGTTAAAATGGAGTAAAAGATATTATTAAAATTATTTGGATGATAAATTTTTTTTGAAAAGTAATCATTATACACCGGATGCTTGTATTTTTTATTTTTTTTATTAAT